>Ga0070666_10000219_pt1 | contig 38980 bp, 40 predicted proteins | sample KBSS23metaG_FD_64677 | JGI IMG/M metagenome (GOLD analysis project Ga0070666, IMG submission 64677) | Switchgrass rhizosphere microbial communities from Kellogg Biological Station, Michigan, USA - KBS S2-3 metaG | ecosystem: Host-associated > Plants > Roots > Rhizosphere > Soil ... | reverse complement strand
ATCGCCGTTCCGGAATTCCCGATCTTACGATGGAGACGAAAGAAGGTTTCGCGCTGGCCTCCGCGCGGGAACTCTGCTCTGATGGCTGGAGATTGGAGGTCCCATGAACACCGTCGCCCGAGTCACCGAAATCAGCGCCCGATCCGAGAAGAGCTTCGAGGACGCGATCCGACACGGCGTCGAGCGCGCCTCGAAGACGCTGCGGAACGTCACTTCCGCCTGGGTCAAGGAGCAGCGCATCGACGTCTCCGGAGGAAAGATCAAGGAATATCAGGTCAACCTGCTGATCACCTTCGTCCTCGAAGAGTAGCTTCGGCGCGGGTGCGGTCCCGGCTCACGGCGCCATCGCGTGGGCCGCGACGCCCGCGCCGCGCCACGCTCCGATCAGCATCTCGATGGCGAGCGACGCGAGAAGCAGCCCCAGGATCCGAATGAGGACCGACGCCCCGGAATTGCCGAGAATCCGGTGGACGAAGTTCGCGCCCAGCAGCATGACCAGCGTGACCGCGAGGACGAGGAGCAGGGCGACGCCCGTTGCCGCCTGCATCGGAAGCGTGTACACGTCGTTGTTGGTCAGCACCACGACGGCCGTGATCGCGCCGGGGCTCGCGATCGCCGGCACGGCCAGCGGAAATACGGCCAGGTCGTGCCCGGGTTCGGCGCTCCCCGTCGCGTGCGCTCCCGTACCGAAAGTGAGCTGCGCTCCGAAGAAGAAGAGGAAAAGGGCTCCCGCGATCTGAAACGAACGCAGCCCGACATGCATGGAGGAGAGCAGGACTTCTCCGAGAACCATGAAGGCGATCAGGATCGCTCCCGCGATGAAGACGGATTTCCGCGCCATGCGTCGCCTCTCCCCGTCGGTGCGGCCCTGCGTGACCGCGACGAACACGAGGACCGAGCCGATCGGATCGACCGTGGCGAAGAGCACCGCGGCGTCATGAACGAATCGCGCCAGCATGGGCGGGTTCAGGATCGGCTTCCGAACCGGGCGGACGCCTTCTCGCGGGCCCGCGCCGCATCGACCTCGCGATCGCGCGGCTGCGCGGTCGTCTTCAACGCCCGCACCAGAGCGCCCACGGCGGCCGCCACGTCGTCGACCGCGCGATCGAACGGCTCCTGATTCGCCTGCGACGGCCGGTGGAAGCCGCTCACCTTCCGGACGAACTGCAGGGACGCGTTGCGGATCTCGTCCTCCGTGGCCGGCGGTTCGAAGTTGAAGAGGGGCTTGATATTCCGGCACATGATTTCTTCTCCCCGGGCCGTGCTTCCCTTTCGCATCGCATCCCGTGGAAATCGCGACGACGAGGGGCCGCCGATGGCCGCCCCGGATTTTCGCATGAAGTTGGTAGCGGACGGCCTGCCGCTACGGGTAAACCGTCTCGGGGAAATCTCCCCGGGCACTCTCCCGTGCCCGGGCGGCATGCGAAAGGACCGCTTTCATGACGAAGGATCTCAAGGTCGCCTGGAGGTCGCTCCGCCAGCGGCCGGGCTTCGCCTTTCTCGCCGTGGCACCGCTCGCGATCGGCATCGGCTTCGCGACGACGATCTTCTCGATCGCGAGCGCGCTCCTCCTGCGCCCGCTCCCGTTTTTCGACGGCAATCGGCTGATGGCGTTGCAGTCCCTGCGGGCCGACGAGAAGCCGGGCCAGCAGGAGTTCAACGTCTCCGCCTCCGACTACGAGGACTGGAGCCGGGAGAACCGCGCCTTCGTGTCGATCGGAGGCTCCGCCCCGTCCGCGTTCAACCTCACCGGGTCCGGGTCGGCGGCGCGCATTCCGGGATCCCGAGCGACCGCCTCGCTCCTTCCGACGCTCGGTGTCGCGCCGATCCTGGGACGGAGCTTCTCCGAAGAAGAGACCCGCACCGACACCCCCGTCGCCCTCCTGTCCTGGGAGCTCTGGAAGGGGCGGTTCGGCGGGGACGCGGGAATCCTCGGCCGCACGATCCTTCTCGACGGGCGCGCCTGTTCGGTGATCGGCATCCTGCCGGCCGCGTTTCGATTCGGCTCCCCCGCGGACGCCTGGATCCCCTACCGGCCGACGCCCGCCGCGCGCCAGTCCCGCGCCATCAAGGAACTGGTCGTCGTGGGGCGCTTGAAGCCCGGACTCTCCCGATCCCGGGCGCTCAGCGAGATGAGGGGGATCGCGGCCGCAACGGCGAAATCTTTCCCCGACACGAGCGCCGGGTGGAGCGTCTCCGTCCGGCCTCTCCGGGACACGCTCGTCGAGAACGTCCGCTCCGCGATCTGGATCCTCTTCGGCGCGGCCGGCTTCCTCCTCGCGATCGCGTGCGCCAACGTGTCGAACCTCCTGCTGGCGCGAGCCGTCGAGCGCCGCGGCGAGGCCGTCGTCCGGGCCGCTCTCGGTGCCGACCGGGCGACGCTCCTGAAGTTCTTCCTCGCCGAAAGCGCGATGCTCGCTGCCGCGGGCGGCGCCATCGGCGTCCTCGTCTCGTGGGCGACCCTGAATCCGCTCCTTTCCGCCTGTCCGGTCGAGCTCGCCGCCGTCGGAACGATCGGCATCGATCTGCGGGTGCTCGCGTTCAGCGTCCTCGTGTCCGCCGCTGCCGCGCTCGTTTTCGGCTCCGCCGCCGCGATCCAGGGATCCCGGGTAAATCTCGCGGCGGCGTTGAGCGACGCGGGACGCTCCTCTTCCGCCGGCCGGATCGGGCGCCGCTTTCAATCCGCGCTCGTCGCGGGTCAGATCGGAATGGTCTTCCTCCTCCTGACCGGAGCCGCCGCGGCGCTCGTCGCGTTTCGACGACTGAACGGCGTCGATCCCGGATTCCCCACCCGGAACGCCCTGACCGTCCGGCTCGCGGTTCCCGAGGCGCGGTACCCGGAAGCCGCCGATCGGGCGGCCCTGTTGAAGCGCATCGACGACGCGATCGCGGCCATCCCGGGCGTGACGGCCGTCGGCGCCACGACGAAGCTCCCCCTCGACGAGAGCTACGGCCTCGCCGCCTTCCAGATCGAGGGAAGGACGACGGCCGCCGAGTCGGACCAATCGCTCGCCCAGTTCCGGCGCGTGACGCCCCGCTACCTGCCGTCGATGGAGATTCCCCTGACGGAGGGGCGTCAGTTCGAGGCCGCCGACGACACGGGCCATCCGCTCGTCGCGATCGTCAGCCGCGAATTCGTGCGCCGGTACTGGCCCGGCGGGTCGCCGATCGGAAAACGCCTCCGGATCACGAGCGGCGACCGGCCGTGGATCGCGGTCGTCGGCGTCGCCGAGGACGTCCGCGACTTCAGCCTGGCTTCCGGCCCCACCGCGACGCTCTACGTTCCCTACGCTCAACGACTCGCGCGCCAGCCCGACGTCGATGTCGTCATCCGGACCTCGCGCCCCGCGGCCGCGCTCGCCCGGCCGATCCGCGAGCGCCTCGCCGCGATCGATCCCGAGCTTCCGGCGGGAGCGATTCAGCCGCTCGGGTCTCTCATCGCGGATTCCCTGAAGCGTCAGCGTTTCCAGATGCTCCTGATGATGCTCCTCGCCGGCACGGGCGCCCTGCTCGCGGCGATCGGGACCTTCGGCCTGATTTCCTATTCGGTCGCGCAGCAGTCGAGGGAGCTTTCGATCCGGATGGCCCTCGGCGCGACGGCGGGCGGGATCGTCGGATTCGTCGTCCGCCGCGGCCTGCTCCTCGGCGCCGCGGGCATCGCGGCGGGCGCCGCAGGCTCGCTCATCTGCCGCGGGATCCTCGCCGGCGCGTTGCCGGGAACTCCGGCGCCCGGCCCGGCGACGTTCCTCGCCGTGGCCGCGCTTCTCGGCTCCATCTGCGCGGTGTCTTCGTATCTCGCGGCGCGCCGGTCGTCCCGCATCGCGCCCGCTCAGGCCCTGGCGCGGGCGGGAGCGCGGTGAAATCAGCGTTCTCTGAACGCCCAGTTGCAGTCTCGCAAGCCCGAAGCCGGGCATTGACCCGCCTCTTTCCGATCGTCTTCGTCGGGGAAGAGGCCGATCGACTAACCGAAACGCCTCGAGACGGCACGTCCGCAACGGCATTACTCGTCCGGTTTCGCCATTTTTCGCCATTCGTCGACCTGCGCGGCGGGCTCGTCGAAATCCGAAGCGCGACGAGCGACGTCACCCCCCACAATTCCACCCGGGAGAGAGACGTATGAAAAGCATCCTGATTGCCGTGACCGGTGGTGTCCTGGGATGGGCGGCCTCGAGAACCGTGGCCGCCCCCGCTCCGGCCCGCGAGAAGGTCACTGCCCTCGGGGAGTCACCTTCCGTCGGGGCTTCCCTCGAAGACTTCGGATTCATCGTCGGCTCCTGGAGCGGAACGGTGAAGGGTTTCGCGACGCCCCGGATGCCGAAGGCCTTCGAGTCGCCCGGCCGGATGACGTCGCGATGGGGCCCGCAGCACGCCTGGATCGAAACCGAATCGACGATGGAGCTCCCCGGCCTCGGCCCGTACGCGGTCAAGGTCGTCGTGCGCTTCGATCGGCGCGCGAAGGTATTCGACTCGTTCGTCGTGAACACCGCCGGGAATGGCGTCCGTTACTCCGGGAAACGGACGGGGAACGGGCTCGTGTTCATCGGAACGATCGGCGATGTCACCCAGCGCGTCACCTACGAGAACGTGTCGCCGCGGGAGCTTCGCTTCGTGGTCGAGGAGTCCGATGATGGCGGCGCGACTTACCACCCGCATTCCGAAACACTCTGGAAACGATCATGAGGGAAGAAGATCTTCCGGCTGTTTTCGTCCTCGAGGAGGAGTCTCCCTGCGGCCGCCATCCCGGGATTGCTTCGCTGCGCTCGCCATGACGGCGCAAGAGCTCCCGGTTTCGGCGCGCATGCGGAGCACGTGACGAACCAATCCGCAAAAACCCGGGAGGCCCTTCACGCAGGCGGAAAAAGGCCGCCCTCCCCGGAATGGAGAGGGCGGCCGGAGATGTGTCCCGGGCCCGCTTCGTCCTCGGACCCGGGCGCCCGATGCGCCGGACGCGCGACGGGAGGTTGCCGCGGCGCGCCTCCGGAAAGAGAGCCTGCTACTCGGAAGCCGGAGCGGAGTGCTTCCAACCGCCTCGGCGTTCCGCGCCGAAACTGGCAAACTTCTGCTGCTGATCGGCATTCAGGATCGGGACGATCTGCGCGTGAACCTGGGCGCGCAGCAGCGCGGCGTCGCCCTGGGCCTGCGCCAGCGCCTGCGCCGCGTCCCGGATCGCGCCTTCGTTGACGGGGCTCGCCATGGTCGCCTGGTGGAGCGCCTGGCGCGCCGATCGAAGCGCCTGGAACTGCGCCTTCATCTGCGCCTGGCTGGCGTCGAGAACCGCCTTGATCTTTCCGGCCTGGGCATCGTCCAGGTTCAGGCGTTTCGTCATGTGGCTGACCATTCGCTCGGACGACAAACCCCGCCCGGCGGCGTGCCCGGGCGAAGCCAGGGCTTGCCCCGCAAAGAGGGCGGCGGCGACGACTGCCCGGGCGGCCAGCTTCCGAAGGATTTTCGAGTTCGCTTTTGTGGACACCATTTTTTTCCTCCCACCCATAAACGGGACGTTCACCAATTTCGTTACGGGGGAAAGTCAAGGACCTTCGACGAGCATCGGAGACAGGCGCGGCTGCCGCGCGGTGGGCGCGATAGAATCGCCCCGTCTTCAAGGAGAACAACATGCTTCGAATCCACACGAGATTCGCCGCGGGCGCGCTCGCCATCTTCATCTTCGCGGGCGGAGCGCCCTGGGCTTCCGCCGCCGGAGCGAAGCCCTCCGGCTACCGGACGGCTTATTTCGCGGCGACGACGCCGGGCTCGTGGTCGCGATACGCGGTCACGACCGAGGGAAAGACCGAGAGCACGTACACCTATCGCCGGCTCGCCGACGAAGACGGGCGCGCGCAGGTCGAGCTGCGCGCCGATTTCACGGCCGGACAGTTCGAAGGAACGTGGTCCACGACCCGCTACGTCCTCGCGCGGAGCTTCCGGCTGGAAGACGACGCGATCTCCTACGCCCGTCACTGCGAAAGCCTGAGCATGCTGAGCGACAAGATGACGGAGCCCATGGATCTTCCCGCGGAATCGCTTCCGAACATCGTCGAAACGGGGATCGACTACGCGGCCTCCGTCCGGTTCGCCGGCACGGCGAACGTGGCCGGGCGGGACTGCGACCACTACACCTACCACTACGTGACGAAGGGACAGAATCCGACGACCTTCGACGGCGAGCTGTGGATGAACGCGGCGATTCCCTTCGGGATCGTGCGGGAGTCGGCGTCGATCCAGAGCAAGCTCGGTCCCCCATCGAGCTATTCGATGACGCTCGCCGCGGTCGGACAGGATGCCGTGGCGCCGGCCCGGGAGACCGCAAAGCACCGGCGAAGTGAGGGCGCCATGTCCCTGCTCGACGCCTACAACAAGGGCCTGGTCGGATTGGAAGTTCGGGTCGATCCCGACTCGCATCACGGCGAAAGACTCTTCATTGTCGCCGTGAACAAGAGCGAGGCTCCCCTCCACCTGACGGTCCCCGGCGAATCGATGTCGTTCGAGGCCGGCGCCCCGCTCGATTCCCTGGACGTCCACGTGGAGAAGGCGCTGAAGCTCGACATCGGGGTGGGAGAAAAGTCCCGCGAGATTCTGGTCGATCAGGAGGGCAATCGCCGCGTCACCGACGGCAAATTCACGCTCGTCATCTACGAAGGAGAGCCGCTCTTCGCGGGAAGCGTGACGTCGGGGCCGTCCAAAGAACCGTAAAGGGGAGTCGCGAGTCGTCGACCCGCGACCGCATCTACCCCAGGTAGCCGGACTTGACCGCCTGCAGAACCGCGCGGGTGCGATCGCGCACGCCGAGCTTCGAGAGGATGCTCGAAACGTGGTTCTTGATCGTCCCTTCGACGACGCCGAGCGCCCGGGCGATCTCGCGATTGCTGTACCCGCCCGTCATGAGCCGGAGGACGTCGATCTCCCGATCCGTCAACCGGTCGGGAGGCTCGAGTCGCGGAAAAGAGCTCTCGGCCGTCTCCAGACCGCGAACGACCCGCTCGGACACGATCGGCTGGATCGCCGTTCCTCCCGACGCCACCTTGCGGACGGCGCTCACGAGCTCGTCGAGCGAGACGTCCTTCAGGAGATAGCCCCGGGCGCCGAGGCGAAGCCCTTCGAGGACGATCGCCTCGTCGTCGAACGTGGTCAGGATGATCGTGGGCACGATCGTTCCCGCCTCACCCAGCTTGCGGAGCACCTCGAGCCCCGACAGTTTCGGGAGCCGCATGTCGAGGAGCACGACATCCGCGCCGGCGCGGGGGATCGTTTCGACGGCCTCCAGGCCGTCGGAGGCCGTGCCGATCACCGCGATCTCTTTTTCGAGCGCGAGCAGGCTTCGGATCCCTTCCCGCACGAGCGCCTGATCCTCGACCAGGAAGACGCGGATCACGGCGCCGCGCCGACCGGCAGGACGGCGTCGATCGTGAAGCCCCTCCCGGGCGCCGTCGCCACCGACAGGGCGCCGCCCCTCTGCTCGAATCGCTCCCGCATGCCGGACAGGCCGTGGCCCGATCGGACCATCGCGGCCCCCCGCCCGTCGTCGCGCGCGTGGATCTCGATCCCCGAATCGCTCCGGGTGACTTCGAGCCAGACGTTTTCCGCCTGGGCGTGGCGGACGGCATTCGTCACGAACTCCTGCGCGCACCGGAGCAGCACCTCCGCCGAAACCGGATCGTCGACCGAAAATTCCGCCGGAATCGCGACGTGCACTCTCGGCCGCGGGATGCCTTCGGCCAGCTTCCGGAGCGCCGCCGCGAGATCGAGCCGGTCGTCGGACCGGAGAGCGCCGACGACCGCGCGCACATCGCCGAGAAGGAGCTTCGTCAGCGACTGCGCGGTGACGACGCGCTCGCGCGCGTCTCCTTCCGTGCGGTGACTCGCGATCTCGAGGTTGAGCGAAAGAGCGGTCAGATGGTGGCCCAGAACGTCGTGCAGCTCGCGGGCGATCCGGGACCGCTCGGCGATCCGCGTGCTCTGCGCGAGGAGCTCGCGGGTGGCCTCGAGCTCGGCGTTGGCCGCCCCGAGCCGCTCGCGCGCGGCCGTCTCGTCGGCGAGGAGCCGCGTCGTCGCATCGGCGATCAGCTGGAACGGCACGTACGCGAAGGCGAGCACCACCGACCAGTGCCAGTCCCAGTGAATCCACATCACCGCGAACATCGCCGCGCTCTGGGCGCCGATCCAGAGCCGCGCGGAGCCCTTCGGGAGGAGGGCCCCGGTCTGCAGAGCGATCACGACGAAGAGGGCCCCTTCCAGACCGAAGCAGGGAGGCAGCGCCATCAGCGCGAGTACCGCCCCGGCCTGGATCGCCGCGAGGGCGAGCCCCGGTCGCTTCCGCGTTCTCCGCGGCGATGTCGCCCGCCAGAACGCCGCCGCGAAGACGGCGAGCGCGATCACCCACGCGACGTAGAGGTCGGGCCGCCGGACGGGGCGGAGCGACGTGATCAGAACGACCGGCACGCCGACGGCGGCCCAGATCGACAGCCCGCCGATCCGCAGGAGCCGCCGATAGTCGTCGCGGAAATTCATGAACGTCCCCCTACTATAGGCGCGCGCGCAGCCCGCGACCCCTGCCGGAAGTCACGAGAACGGATTTTCGGGCCGGGTGACGTCCGGCACATGCGCCGGCCGCAGCGTCCCCCTACGCTCCGTCGAAGGAGGCTTCCATGAAAAGAGCTCTCGGTCCCGCCCTCGTCGCCCTTCTCGTCGCCGCGGCCCTCGTTTTCGGCGCCCGCTCCCTGCGGGGGGAGGAGAAGGCCGCGCCGCCCATCACCGTCAAAGGCACCGTCGTCGACATGCACTGCTACGTCACGCACGGGCTCCACGACGCCTCGCACACCGGCTGCTCGAACGCCTGCATCGCCCGCGGCGTTCCGGCGGGATTCCTCGCCGAGGACGGCACGCTCTATGTGCTCTTCGAGGAGAAGCCCTTCTCCGTCAAGGATCGCGTCGCCGGGATGGCCGACGTGCCCGCCGTCCTGACCGGCACGCCGGTCGTTCGTTCCGGGATCAAGGGAATCCAGGTGACGTCGATCCGGAAGGTGGGAGCGTGAGCCGCCCGCGGGGACCGCGCCGCCGCGCCGCTGGAGCTTCGATCGGAGCATCGATCTTCCTCCTTCTCCTGGCGGCGACATCCGACGCCGCCGCCGGGACGTGGACCGGAAAGATCGGGGACGCGATGTGCGGCGCGTCGCACGCGATGGACGCGAATTCGAAGCAGACCGACGCCGATTGCGTGCGGTCGTGCGTCAAGGGCGGAGAGAAATACGTTTTCGTCACGGGGGACAGGACCTACGAAATCGCGAACCAGGATTTCGCGGGGCTCGACCGGGCGGCGGGCGCCACGGTGCAGATCACGGGCGAGATCGAGAAGGAAAAAGTCCGGGTGACTCGCATCGTCCCGGCTCCAAAGGAGAAATAGGCAAACCGATCGCTGCGGGGCCGGAGAGATCCGGTCCCCGCCTTCGCGGCGACGAAGACCCGGGCCTACCCGATCCCGGCCGGCGGGCAACGGTGCGCTCCCGTTCGGCGGCCGGGCGTACTATTCGCGCCATGACCGAAGCCCGGAAGACCCGGCCAGGCCGCGCGCTCTATCTCGCGGCGTGGCTTCCGTTCCTGACGGTCTATCTCGCCGCGTTCGTCGCGGTCGGCATTCCGATCGGGCTCGCGGTTCGCAATGCCGTCGCCAACGTCCTTCCGGACGCCCTGTTCGCGACCGTGGTCCTCCGGCTCTCCCGGCGCCTTCCGTGGCCGGAGAGGGAGCGCGGACGGTTCTTCTCTCTCCATGCCGCCGCCCTCTTCGCCTTCGTCGCGGCCTCGACCGCCGGATGGCTCGCGCTCGTCGGGATCGATTCGCTCATCTTCGGCGGCGCCTTCCGCATCCAGCCGAGGATTATTCCTTTCCGCGTCGTCAACGATCTCCTGATCTACGGGACCGTCGCCGCTCTCGGCTACGCGGGTCGAAGCGCCGCGGCCGCGCGCGAACAGGCGGCCCGGGCCGACCGGGCGGAAGCCCTCCGGGCCCGGGCGGAGCTCGAGACGATGCGCAGCCAGCTCCAGCCGCACTTCATTCTGAACACGCTGCACGCGCTCCTCGGGCTCGTGCACCGCGATCCGGCGGCCGCCGAAGAGGCCCTGGAGACGCTCGGCGATCTCCTGCGCTACAGCCTCCGGGTGCAGCGGGAGGGAATCGACGAAGTCGCCCTTCGCGACGAGGCGGCGTTCGTCTCGAGCTATCTCGACGTCGAAAAGCTCAGGATGGGCGATCGATTGAAGACCCGGTTCGACGTCCCCGAGGACGCGCTCGAATCGCGCGTTCCGACGTTTTCGCTTCAGACGCTGGTCGAAAACGCCGTGCGCCACGCGGTCGCGCCCCGGCCGGACGGCGGGAGCATTTCGATCCGGGCCGAACGCGGCCAGGGACGCCTTCGGATCGTCGTCGAAGACGATGGCCCGGGGATCGCGGCCGGGGCGCTCCACAACGGCGGCCTCGGCCTGCGCCTCCTGCGGGAACGGGTGGCCGTTCTTCACGCCGGCGCCGCGCGCCTCGACGTCACCTCCGTGCCGGGAGGAGGCGCTCGCGCCGTCCTCGATCTGCCGGCGGAGTCCGCGGCGGCCGACGCATGACGGCGTTGGCCGCGGTGCGCGCGCTCATCGCGGAGGACGAGCCGGAGGCGCGGCGCAATCTGCGCGATTACTCCTCCGGCGTCCCGTGGCTCCGCATCGAAGGGGAAGCGCGCGACGGCCCGGAAGCCGTCCGCCTCATCGACCGGCTCCGGCCCGACCTGTTGTTCCTCGACGTGTCCCTCCCGGGCCTCTCGGGGCTCGAGGTGCTCGGCCGCATCCGGCATCATCCGGAAATCGTCTTTACGACCGCCTACGATCGCTTCGCCGTCGCGGCCTTCGAAGTCGGCGCGCTCGATTACCTCCTGAAGCCGTTCGGGCGCGGCCGTTTCCTCGCGGCGCTCGATCGCATCCGCCGCCGGGCCGCTTCCCGGCTTCCTTCCTCTTCCGAAAGGGCGAAAGCCGCGATGGGAACGCCGCTCCGGCGGCTCTACGCCCGCACCCGCGACGGGATCCTGCCGATCCCCGTCGAGAGCATCCGGAGGATCCGGGCGAGCGGAGACTACGTCGAAGTGCACGCGGGGGCGGGGACTCATCTTCTGCACCTGACGCTCACCGAGCTCCTCGCGCGCCTGGACCCGAACCGGTTCCGCCGGGTGCACCGATCGGAAATCGTCAACCTGGACGCGGTGGAGCGGTTCGTTCCCCTCGACGATCGGCGGTTGATCGTGCGGCTCAAGGACGGCGTCGAGATCGTGGCGTCCCGATCCGGCTCGGAAGCGCTCCGCGAGCTGGCGCGCTGACCCTCCCGAAACGGGGCGGACCTTCGCCGTTGGTCGAAGGAAGTGCCGCGTTCGCCGAAAATCGGATCCGCGGCGCGGCCGCCGGCCCCAGAATCGCGCCGTCGGAGGGAGGAAGAATGAAGACCCGCATCGTGGCGACCGTCGGCATTCTGGGCGGCGCGCTGGCATCGCTCGCGGGAGGAGCGAATGCGCCTCGCGAAAGAGTCGCCCCCATCATCGAGAGGATCCGTCAGGCCGACTACGCGGGGGATCGCGCGGCGCTCAAGAGACTGCGGGACGATCTCGCCCCCTGGGCCGCGGACGCGACGGTCGGATCGCGCGTCCGCTACTGGCAGGGGTTCGCGCTCTGGCGGCGCGCGTTCAACGGATTCAACGACCAGGCGCCGGCGGAAGACCTCGCCGCCGATCTTTCCGCCGCGGTCGCGGACTTCGACGCGGCGCTCGCGCTCGATTCGAAATTCGTCGACGCGCAGATCGGCGCGATTTCGTGCCTGAGCAACCTGGCTTTCCTGCACCGGCAGGACGCCGCCGCGATCCAGGACTTCATCCGGAAGGTCGGCCCGCGTGTCGAAGCGGCGAATCACCTCGATCCCGACAATCCGCGCCTCCTGTGGGTGACGGGCGCCAACCGCTGGTACGCGCCGGCGGAACGCGGCGGCGGACAGACGGCGGCGATCGCGACGTATGAGAAAGGGCTGGCCGAAGCCCGCCGGCGCGGCGCGAGCGCCGATCCGCTCGAGCCGTCGTGGGGGGAGCCGGAGCTTCTGATGAATCTCGGCTGGTCAAACCTCAACCGGTCGACACCCGACCTCGACGCGGCCGGGCGCGCGGCGGAATCGGCGCTCGCTCTCGTTCCCTCCTGGCACTACGTGCGGGACATCCTCCTGCCGCAGATTCGCGCCGCCCGGGACAAGGCCCGGGGAGAAGCCTCCGCGCCGGACCCTTCCCGGAAGGAGAAATCGTCCTGCGGTTCGGCCCGGCCGTAGTCCGATCGTAGCCCGATCCTTTCGCCCGAACGTGCCCCTCGCCGGGATTGGCACCCGCCCCGGCTCGCCGCGCGCCGCCATCGGTTCGTCGCATCGCCGGGGGTGAAGCCCACCACCCCGTCCTAGACTCGAACGATGACGCGCCCCGCTTCGGGAGCGGCGATGAGAATCGGCGGTGTCGCCGCCGCCGCCTTCGCCGGTCTCCTCTTCGCCCCGGCCCTTTCCGGTGTCGAACTGGACCGGACCGCGCTCGGCGCCGGTCCCCATCCGGTCGGTTATCGATCGGAAACGGTCGTCGATGAATCCCGTCCGGGATTTCTCGCCGAAGCTTCCGGGCGTCCGATTCACGTTCAGGTGTGGTACCCCGCGGTCCGCGCCGAGGCCGCTCCGGTCGTCCTTGGCGATTACGTGCGCGACGAGGCGCGACTCATTGATTCGCGGCCCGCCGATTCGGAGGACATCCGGCGGGCCGTCCGGGAATACCTCGACTCGAAACCGATCGACGGCGGCTCTCCGGAAGAAGTCCGCTCGATCCTCGCGACGCGATCGACGGCCTTCCTCCGCCCCCGCCCGGCAGCCGGGAAATTCCCTCTGATCCTCTACTTTCACACCAGCGCGATCGCCAAGAGCATTCCGTGCGAGCTCCTCGCCAGCCACGGCTTCGTCGTCGTCTCGACATCCGTTGCGGGGACCTTCGCGCCCGACCTCGATGTCGCCCTGTCGGGCGCGGAGACCCAGGCCCGCGACCTTGAGTTTGCGGCGGCCTGGGCGGCGCGGGTCGCGCCCGCCGATCGAAACAACGTCGGGCTCGCCGGGATGAGCTTCGGAGGCATCTCCGCTTTCCTCTTCGCGGCCCGGCATCCGGAAGTGAGAGCCATCGCGAGCCTCGACGGCGGCGGAGGCTCCGACTCCGGGGCGGCCACGATCCGGGAGAGCCCGTACTTCGACGTCGCGCGGATCCGCGCTCCGATCCTTCACGCGTACCAGCCGGACGGAGCCGAGCTCGGGTTCCTGGAGGGACTGCGCTATGCCGATCGCACCCTGGCGAGGTTCGCGAACCTGCGGCACGCCGATTTCTCCGGAAGCGGAGCGCTTCGCGATGCCGCGATCCCCGGAGCGACGGACCGATCCCGGGAACGCGCGAAGGCCTTTCGCCTGGTGACGTCGTTCTTCCGGATGCACCTCCTCCACGATGCCGGAAGGGGAATTCTCCGGGAGGGAGAGGGAACGGAGGGCGGCTCGTTTCGCGTGACACGCCTCGCGGCGCTGCCTCCGCCGCCGCTTTTCGACGAGCTTCGCGCGATGATCCGCGCCCGAGGGATTTCCGCGATGGCCGCGGACTTCGAGGGACGCCGGTCCCGGGATCCCCGACCCTATTCCGAGGAGACCTTCCGAAAACTCGGCTCCTGGCTCATGAGCGAAGAAAAAATCGAAGACGCGCGATCGCTCTTTTCCCTCCAGGTCGAGATGGACCCCGGGTCGTCGCGGGCCCATTACTTCCTCGCCGTCGCGGCTCGAAGCCTGGGGGACGCGCGGTCGGCGAGGGAACATTTCGAGAGAGCGCTGGCTTTGACACCCCTCGATCGGGGCCTCGGCGTGGTCGCGCGCGAGAGAATCGAGAAGGCGGCCAGGGAGGGGCTCGGCGTTCCCTGAACCGAGCTCTCAGCCCCTCAGCCGCCGAACTGCCGGAAGTGGTGATCCACGTGGCGCCAGGCGAGACGCCCCCAGGCGCGCCGGGAGAGATGCCAGAAGGCGGGATGCAGCGGCATGGCCGCCCCGGGGGGCCGATTCGCAAATTCGTCGATCAGCTCGGGAAACGCCGCGGCTTCGGCCTCCCACGCCGCCTGATCGCCGCGGGCCAGGAGCTCCGGCGCCGTGGGGACGCCCTTCGGCCACGGCGCGAGGTAAACCGCCAGCTGCTTGGCGATGGGAAACCGAAGCGGCGTCTTCTTGAGTTTCGCCGGCAGCGATCCCGACGACATGCGAATCGCGTCGTTGACGTGGCAGAGCATCCGGGGCGCGGTGAATTTCCCCCAGAGCGGCCGCGACTCGGCGTCCAGGCGGCCGAGGCGGGTTCGCAATTCCTGGCGATCCCTCGAGCTCCAGAGAGTTTTCATGCAAACCTCCCGAACGGAGGAATCTTATGCCTCACACGCGCCACTCTCCGCAGCCCCCGCCGGTCCTGCTCTTCGCCTGCCGAAGCCGTGGCCGACGGTTCTTCCCCTGCGAGAGCGACGGAAGGAGCCGCCCCGCCGATCCGGAGACCGCCTAAACTCATGCCATGGAGAAACGCGTCGCGCTCGTCACCTGCCGGGATCTGCCCGACCTTCCGGAAGACGACCGCCCGGTCATTTCCGAGCTCGCGCGGATGGATGTCTCCGCATCGCCGGAGATCTGGGATGACGCCTCTGTTGCCTGGAGCGGGTTCGACGCGCTCGTGATCCGATCGACCTGGGACTACCACCTGCGCGCGGAGGAATTTCGCCGGTGGATCGCGGCCCGGTCCGCCGAAGGAGCCGCGCTCTGGAACCCCGCTCCCCTTCTGCTCTGGAACACGCACAAGTTCTACCTCCGCGAGCTCGAAGCAAGAGGGGTGACGATCGCGCCGACGCGCTTCTTTCCGGCGGGCGATCGCACGCCGTTGTCCCGGGTCTTCGAGGAAGAAAGCTGGGAACGCGCGGTCCTGAAACCCGCCGTCTCCGCCACGGCGCACCGCACCGTCGTCGTTCCCCGCGAAGCCGCGGAAAGCGCGGCCGCCGAGCTTGAGGCGCTCGTGGCCGACGGCGACGCCCTCGTTCAGAAATACCTCCCGGAAATCGAGACCGAGGGGGAATGGTCGTTCGTGTTCCTCGACGGAAGCTTCAGCCACGCGGTCCGGAAACGGCCGGCGACCGGAGACTTCCGGGTCCAGAGCGAGTTCGGCGGCACGGCCGGGCTCGAGTCGGCCTCGCCCCACCTCCTCCTCGCGGCCCGGCGCGCCATCGAGGCCGTGGACTCGCCCTGGCTGTACGCGCGGGTGGATGGGGTCGAATCGGAGGGCCGGTTTCTTCTCATGGAGCTCGAGCTCGTCGAGCCCTCGCTCTTCCTCTCGGAAAATCCGATCGCGGCGCGCCATTTCGCCTCGGGAATCGCCCGAATCGTGAACGCGCCGTCCCGTTGACTCGCGACCCGTCACTCGCGACCGGGACTCTCCCCCCGACCCGCAACTCGTGAGTCGTGACTCGTGACCGACGAGAGATAGACTTCCCCTCAGGAGACCGTTCGACATGAGACTGATGAAAGCGATCGGGATCGCCCTGCTGGCGGTTTCGGCGGCGGCGGCCGCCAACGCTCGCACGCTCCACTGGAAGTCGATCCAGGTCAAGGCGACTCTGGACGCCGACGGTCTGCTCCACGTCTCGGAGCGCCAGAACATGATCTTCGACGGAGACTGGAACGGCGGCGAACGGAAGTTCCGCGTCGAACCGGGACAGAACCTGACGCTCGCGCGCATGGAGCGCATCGACCCGCAGAGCGGCGAGCGTTTCGCCATGGCGGAGGGGGATCTCGACGCCGTCGATCACTATCGGATGGTGGACGCGAAAACCCTCCGCTGGCGCTCGCGGCTCCCCTCCGACCCGCCGTTTGCGAACCGGGAGCTCGACTATGCGCTCGACTACACGCTCTCGGGTGTCCTCGAGCGACGCGGCGCCGAGTATCGATTGGCGCACGACTTCGCCTTCGCCGACCGCGACGGCCCGATCGACCACTTCTCGCTGGACCTCGAGCTCGACCCGGCCTGGCAGGCCGCGGGGCCGCTTCCGGGACACTTCGAGGCCGACTCGCTCGCGCCGGGCCGGGGATACGTGGTCCGGGCGTCCCTCCGCTCGAACCGGCCGACCCCGCCCGCCGCGGTGCGCTCGATCCCGCTCCTCGCCGATCGAAGCCTCGCGCTCCTCCTGATCGTGGCGGCCGTGCTGGTCTTCGGCCTCCACTACTGGCTGCACGACCGCGCGCGCGGGCGGTTCGCGCCGCTTCCCCCGCTCTCCGCCGTGGACGCGGCGTGGCTCGACACGAACGTCTTCGACCTCCGGCCCGAGGAAGTCGGAACCGCGATCGACGACGACGTGGGCTCGCCGGAAGTCGCCGCGGTGATCGCCCGGCTGGTGGGCGAGAAGAAACTGAAGAGCGAAACGGTTCCGCCGCCGGCGGGTCACGGCAAGGCCGTGCTCCGCCTCACGCGCCTGGTACCGCTCTCGCAGTTTTCCGGGTACGAGAGAAAACTCATCGACGGGCTCTTCTTCGGCAACGACACCGTCACGCCGGAGGAAGTCCGCGCCCACTACCGGTCGTCCGGCTTCGATCCGGGAAAGCTCATCGCCGAAGATCTGAAGAAAAGCGTCGCGTCGAAAGGCGAGTTCGCCGGGACGTACAAGCCGGCGCAGAAGTGGCGGAGCCTGTTCTTCTTCCTCCTGGCCGTCGGCTTCGGCGTCGCCACCTTCCGCCACCACCTCGCCAACGACCCTCGGGCCGTCTTCGCCTTCCTCTTTTCGTCCGCGTTCTGCGCGGGTCTGGGGATCATGCTCGCGAGCCGCTCCGCGGAATCGTTTTCGCCGTTGAACGGTCCCCTCGCGTTCGCCATCCCGCTCGTTCTCGTGCCGTGGGGAATCGCGGGAAAACTCCTGCCGGCCGACTACTCACCGACGCTGTTCGCGGCTTTCACTTTCCTCACGCTCATGTACGTGAGCTCCGCCTTCCACATGGCGATGTCACGGGACACCTCCACGCGGATGCAGGCGCGCCGCCGCCTGGCGACGGCGAAAAAATGGTTCATCGCGCAGCTGAAAAACGCGCATCCGAAGCTCGAAGATTCCTGGTTCCCCTACCTCCTCGCGCTCGGCCTCGGCCCGCGGGTGGACCGCTGGTCGAAGAGCTTCTCGGGGGTGTCGAGCGGCGGCGGCGGGACGTCGTTCGGAGGCTCGCATTCCTCTTCGTCGACGTCGGGCGGAAGCTGGACCGGAGGCGGAGGCAGCTTCGGCGGCGCGGGAGCGTCGGGCGGCTGGGCGGCGGCCGTGGGCGGATTCGCCGCGGGAGTCGCGGCGCCCTCCTCGTCGTCCTCGGGCGGAGGAGGGTCGTCGTCCGGCGGCGGGGGCGGAGGCGGCTGGTAGCGGTTCTAGATCGCGGCCGTCGATTTCATCGGCCCGCCCATACGGGCGAGGAGCATCCTCGCTTCGTGACCGTGAAGCGAGCATGTATGCCCGTCCTTCAACAGGACGTGCGTGCCCGACTCGTCGATCGCGACCTCTTCGATGTCGGCCGCTTCGAATTCGAGGAGTCCATCCGGGGCGAGGAAGGTCATGGTGTCGTTCATGTCGTTGCCTCCTGCGTCAATCGGCCGGATCCTTCTCGGCGGGCGCGGGTCGGGGTCGGGGATGGCGCGGCGCGGGCTTTCTCGGGGGGCGGATGATCGTCTCGGCCGTCCGGATCAGGACGAGCCTCACGGGAAGAGCGCGCCGTTCCTTGAAACCTTTCATCTCGCCACCTCCTTTTCGGCGCAAAAGGAAAGGGCGGCCCGAAGGCCGCCCTGGATGAGCACGAAAGGAAATCTCCGCCTGGCTACGATGACGCACGGGGCTCCCTCACCCCGACCCTCTCCCGCGGGGAGAGGGGGAAGCCCCGGTGCTTCGAGGAGTCGGCCCTAGCTGCAGCCAGAAGTGGCCCCGCAATGGCCGGCACCGGCTTCGCCGGCTTGGCGATTGCTATCACTGCCGTCGCTATTCATCGGTGGCGGTCAGTAGCGTGTCTTAGCTGCAACCACTCGTCGCGCCACAATTCAGACATTTGTAGCAGGCGCCGTTTCTCACCATGATCGACCCGCACTCGTGGCAGGCCGGGGCGTCCGCCTGGACTTCGAAGGCGCGGCCCGACGACATCTTCGAGCCGCTCGGGACGACTTTCAGGACCTGCTGCGTCACGGGCATCGGCGCCGTGTCGCTCGTGTTGTCGCGGGAGATGATGCCGATCGTCTCCTTCTGCTCGGCCGACAGGAACTTCGATCCCAGCCACCGGAACATGTAGTCCACGAGCGACTTCGCGATCGGGATCTCGGGGTTCTTGGTGTAGCCGGACGGCTCGAACCGCATGTGCGAGAACTTGTTGACGAGCGCCTCGAGCGGCACCCCGTACTGGAGTGTCAAGGAGATCGCGGTCGCGAACGAATCCATCAGTCCCGAGATCGTCGAGCCCTCCTTCGACATGCGGAGGAAGATCTCCCCCGGCGTTCCGTCTTCGTACAGACCGACGGTCACGTAGCCCTCGTGCCCCGCGACGTTGAACTTGTGCGTGATCGAGGCGCGCTCGTCGGGGAGCTTCCGGCGGAACGGGGCGGGAACCGCGGGAACCGCCTTGCCGACGTACTCGAGCGTCGAGCGGGCCTCCGGGCTCTTCGAATCCGATTTCGACGCGGAGGTGTTCAGCGGTTGCGTGCGCTTGCAGCCGTCGCGGTAGATCGCGATCGCCTTCAAGCCCATCTTCCATCCCTGCATGTAGGTGTCGGCGATGTCCTCGGGCGAGACGTCCGTCGGCATGTTGACGGTCTTCGAGATCGCGCCCGAGAGGAACGGCTGGGCGGCCGACATCATGCGGACGTGGCCCATGTAGTGGATCGATCGGGTGCCGTTCAACGCCTTGAAGGAGCAGTCGAAGATCGGCAGGTGCTCGGGCTTGAAGTCGGGGGAGCCCTCGATCGTCCCCTGCTCGTCGACGTAGGAAACGATGCGGCTCACTTCCTGCTCGTCGTAGCCGAGGCGCCGGAGGGCGAGCGGAACCGTCTGGTTGACGATCTTGATCGTGCCGCCGCCCACGAGCTTCTTGTACTTGACGAGCGCGAGATCGGGCTCGATGCCGGTCGTGTCGCAATCCATCATGAAGCCGATCGTGCCGGTCGGGGCGAGCACGGTCACCTGGCCGTTCTTGTAGCCGAACTGGCTCCCCGACTCGAGCGCCATGTCCCAGACCGCGTGCGCCCAGTTGTGGAGCTCCGTCGGGACTCCCTGCTTCGGGATCTTGTAGGCGGCCTCGCGGTGCATGCCGATGACGCCGAGAAACGCGGCGCGATTGGGTTCGTAAGTGTCGAAGGCGCCCATCTCGGCCGCGATCTTCGACGACTGGAGATAGGCCTCGCCGCACATGAGAGAGGTGATCGCCGCGGCGTACGCGCGCCCCTCGTCCGAGTCGTAGGGCAGGCCGCTCGCCATCAGCAGCGCGCCGAGGTTCGCGTAACCGAGGCCGAGCGGCCGCATCGCGTGGGAGTTCTTCGCGATCGCGTCGGTCGGGTACGAGGCGTTGTCGACCATGATCTCCTGGGCGGTGATGGTGACGTCCACGGCGTGCTTGAAGCGGTCCACGTCGAACGTCCCGTCCTCGCGCTCGAACTTCATGAGGTTGAGCGAAGCCAGGTTGCAGGCGGAGTCGTCCACGAACATGTACTCGCTGCACGGGTTCGAGGCGTTGATCCGGTGCGTGGACTTGACCGGGTTCCAGTCGTTGATCGTCGTGTCGTACTGCATGCCGGGATCGCCGCAGACCCAGGCCGCGTCCGCGATCTTCTTCATGAGGTCGCGCGCGCGGAATTTCTCGTTGGGCTTCCCGGTCAGGACTTCTTTGGTCCAGTAGTCCGCGTCCTTCTCGACCGCCTGCATGAACTCGTCGTTGACGCGCACGGAGTGATTGGCGTTCTGGTAGAAGATCGAGGAATACGCCTCCCCGTTGAACGAGCCGTCGTAGCCGGCGTCGATGAGGGCCCACGCCTTCTTCTCTTCGTTGGCCTTCGAGAGCACGAACTCCTCGATGTCGGGGTGGTCGATGTTCAGGATCACCATCTTCGCCGCGCGGCGCGTCTTTCCGCCCGACTTGATCGCGCCGGCGAAGGAATCGAAGCCCTTCATGAACGAGAGAGGCCCGGAGGCGGTTCCGCCGGAGGAGAGCCCTTCGCGCGATCCGCGCAGCGACGAGAGGTTCGACCCCGTTCCGGAGCCGAACTTGAAGAGCATCCCCTCGGTCTTCGCGAGCGTGAGGATCGAGGCCATGGAGTCCTGGACGGAGTTGATGAAGCACGCGGAGCACTGCGGCTTCTCTTCGACGCCGCAGTTGAACCAGACCGGCGAGTTGAAGGACATGACCTGGTTGACGAGGAGCGCCGTCAGCTCGTCGTGAAAAGCGTCGCGGTCGGCCGCGGTCCGGAAGTAGCCTCCCTCGTGCCCCCAGCGCGTGACCGTGTCGGAAACGCGCGAGATCAGCTGGCGCACGGACGTCTCCCGTTCGGGGGACCCGGCTTTCCCGTGAAAGTACTTCTGGACGACGATGTTCGTCGCGGTCTGCGACCAGGACTTGGGGACCTCGACGTTCTTCTGCTCGAAAATCGTCTCCCCTTTTTCGGAGACGATCGCGGCCGTCCGCAGCTCCCACTCGAGCGCGTCGAACGGAGGGACCGAGGCGTCCGAATAGACCCTCGAAAAGGTCAGGCCCCGAAGGCCGGGCCCGGTCGCGGTAGTCTCCCTCGCGGCAGGCTCGGACATCACTTCCCGGGGGACTTCCTCTTCGCTTCGGCTCATTTCCTCTCCTCCTCTTTCATCGACGGCCTGGCCACGGATCGCTCCGGTTTGGGCTCTCGGATGTTGTCTCGGGCCGACCTTTTTTCGTTGCGATCAAGGTAAACCTCCCTTTCGGGCTTGTCAAGCAAAAGGTACAAGATGTTGGGGCCCCCCTCCCGGCACGCCGTACAGGTAGAGCTTTTCACGGCTCCTTCTGATGCACGGCGCTTGACCCCCCGACCCCCGGGAGCGCATAATGACGACTTCCGAAGGCAAGGTTCTTCGGTCGGAAGGAGTTCCCCCAATGTCCTCTGAAATGTCATCCCCCTCGCTGACTCCGATGACGGCGCCCGGCTCCGCTGGCGCGCCCCTCCTGACCCTCACGGAGAAGGCGATCGAGAAGGTCAAGTACTTCGCTTCGCAGATGCCGGACTCGGCCGGAAAGCCCCTCCGGGTTTTCGTGCAGGGCGGCGGCTGCTCGGGCTTCCAGTACGGATTCACCTTCGACGATCGGAAGGAAAACGACGCCGAGTTCGCCCAGGGCGACGTGAATGTGGTCGTGGATCCGCAGAGCGCCATGTACCTGAAGGGCGCGAGCGTCGACTACCTCGAGGATTTCCGCGGGGCCGGTTTCTCGGTCAACAACCCGAACGCCTCCGGCGGGTGCGGCTGCGGCAAGTCTTTCAACGCGTAGTTTTGGGACCGCTCTTGCGGTCTTAGAAAAGGCCCCGCGAACCCGAAGCGGGGCCTTTTCGCGTCCGGGTAAGCGTCCCGACGAATGCACCGGAGAAACCATTCCTCCCGCGGCGCGTCGAACCGGGAGGAGGCCAGCATCGATGACGAATCCCGTTGTCCGCGTTATTGCGGTCGTTCTGTTCCTCGCGAGCGGAGCTCTGGCCGCCGATGATTCCTCTCCCCGCGTCGAGGGGCAAACGATCATCTCCGAGTCCCGACCCGGGATCCGCGTCCGCGTCGCCGACGGGCTCCGATATCTCGGCGAGCATCCGATCCGCATCCGGGACGTCGCCGCGGGGAAGCGCATCGTCTTCGCGGAAACGGCCGGCAACGACATTCGCCGAATGGCGATCGCCCAGTTCGAGGGCTTCCTTCCCGGCGTCGACGATATCTATCGCTACAAATTCGACGGCATGCCGACGATGGGAGGTCTTCCCTTCCGCGAGAACGGATTCGCGTCGAGCACCCGGGCGGAGATGAAGGAAAACCCGGGAAGCGAAGTCGAAGCGACGATGCGGTTCCTCTCGGAAAAAGCCCTTCGGGTGCCCGACGCGTGGGCGATCTATCGCTTCGTCACGATCGGCGACGCCACGCGGAAGAACGAGATGATTCTCTTCTCCATGGAGCCGCTCGCGGGGCTCGGAACGACGTACCCGGAAGTCTCCGACCGCCTCCCCGCCCGGATGCTCGACGGCCTCGCGGCTCGCGCGAGACGCGTGTTTCGGATCGAGCCCCTTCCGTAACCGGCTGCCGCGCCGCCGCGGGCGCGGGGAGATTTCAGCGACTCCACTTCCAGTCCCGGATCTCGGGCATGTCCTCTCCCCGCTGAACGATCCAGGCGCGGTGCGCGAACAGGCGGTCGCGGATCTCCTGGTTGATGTAGCCGGCGGCGGGGGCGAGCTTCTTCACCCGATCCACGACGTCGCCCGCGAGATGGAAACGGTCGAGATCGTTCCGAACGACCATGTCGAACGGCGTCGTCGTCGTCCCCTCCTCCTTGTAACCGCGCACGTGGAGATTCCGGTGGTTCGTCCGCCGGTATGTCAGGCGGTGGATCAGCCACGGATACCCGTGGTACGCGAAGATGACCGGCTTGTCGGTCGTGAAGATCGCGTCGAACTGGGCGTTCGTCAGGCCGTGGGGGTGCTCCTCGGCGGGCTGAAGCGTCATCAGGTCCACGACGTTGACGACGCGGATCCGGAGCTCCGGCGCGCGGTGACGGAGGAAATCGACGGCCGCGAGCGTCTCGATCGTGGGCACGTCGCCGGCGCAGGCCATCACGACGTCCGGCTCGCTCCCCCGATCGTTCGAAGCCCACTCCCAGATTCCGACTCCCGCCGTGCAGTGCCGAACCGCGTCGTCCATCGAAAGCCACTGCGGCGCGGGCTGCTTGCCGGCGACGATCACGTTGACGAAATTCCGGCTTCGCAGGCAATGGTCGGCGACCGAGAGGAGCGTGTTCGCGTCGGGCGGGAGGTAAACGCGAATGACGTCGGCCTTCTTGTTGACGACGTGGTCGATGAAGCCGGGATCCTGGTGGGAGAAGCCGTTGTGATCCTGCCGCCACACGTGCGAGGTCAGCAGGTAATTGAGCGACGCGATCGGCCGGCGCCAGGGGATGCGGCGCGAGGTCTTCAGCCACTTCGCGTGCTGGTTGAACATCGCGTCCACGATGTGGATGAAGGCCTCGTAACAGGAGAAGAAACCGTGGCGGCCCGTGAGGAGGTAGCCCTCGAGCCAGCCCTGGCAGAGGTGCTCGCTCAGGGCCTCGAAGACGCGACCGTCGGGCGAGAGCCGGTCGTCGCCGGCGACCGTCGCCGCCATCCAGCGGCGGTTCGTGGCCTCGAAGACCGCGTCGAGGCGATTGGAGGCCGTTTCGTCCGGGCCGACGAGCAGAAAATTCCTCTCGTTTCGCCGGACGACGTCGCGCAGGAAGCGGCCGAGCACCCGCGTCGGTTCCGCGTCCTCGCGCCCGGGAGACGTCACAGGGACCGCGTAGCTGCGGAAATCCGGGAGGTCGAGCGCCTTCAGGAGCAGTCCGCCGTTGGCGTGCGGGTTTCGACCCATCCGCCGCGCTCCGATCGGCGCGAGCTCGCCGAGCTCCGGAATCAACGCTCCCCGGCGGTCGAAGAGCTCCTCGGGCCGGTAGCTCTTCATCCACTCTTCGAGCATCCGGAGGTGCGCGGGATTGCCGGCCACGTCGGCGAGAGGCACCTGATGCGAGCGCCAGGTTCCCTCGGTCTTCTTGCCGTCCACCTCTTTCGGGCCGGTCCATCCCTTCGGGGTGCGCAGGACGATCATCGGCCATCGCGGCCGTCCCGACGCCCGGCCGGAGCGCGCGTCCACCTGGATCGCCTGGATCTCGGCGAGGATCGCGTCGAGCGTGCCCGCCATCTTCTGGTGCATCTGGCGGGGATCGTCTCCTTCGACGAAATAGGGCGTGTGGCCGTAGCCGATCAGCAGCTTCTCCAGCTCGTCCCGCGAGATTCGCGCGAGCAGCGTCGGGTTGGCGATCTTGTAGCCGTTCAGGTGCAGAATCGGCAGGACGGCGCCGTCGGATACGGGGTTGACGAACTTGTTCGCGTGCCATGACGCCGCGAGAGGTCCGGTCTCCGCCTCGCCGTCGCCGATCACGCAGGCGACGATGAGATCGGGATTGTCGAGCGCCGCGCCGTACGCGTGGGCAAGCGAATAGCCGAGCTCTCCCCCCTCGTGAATCGAGCCGGGCGTCTCCGGCGCGACGTGGCTCGGGATGCCGCCGGGAAAAGAGAACTGGCGGAAGAGCCGGCGGAGGCCTTCCGCGTCGTGCGCGATCGCCGGATACACCTCCGTGTAACTCCCCTCGAGATAGACGTTCGCCACGATGCCCGGCCCGCCGTGGCCGGGGCCCGCGACGTAGATCACGTCGAGGTCGTGCTGTTTGATGAGCCGGTTCAGATGGGCGTAGACGAAGTTCAATCCCGGCGTGGTCCCCCAGTGGCCGAGGAGTCGGGGCTTGACGTCCTCCTTCGTCAGCGGCCGGCGGAGCAGCGGGTTGTCGAGGAGATAGATCTGGCCGACCGAAAGGTAGTTCGCCGCGCGCCAGTAGGCGTCGATCCGGGACAACTGGTCGTCGGTGAGCGGTTCGGCGATGGCGGCAAGCGTCGGCTCATCTTCCATGGCGGCCCCCCCGGCCATTCTTACGCCCGAACGGTGCGCGTTTCAAACGCGGAAGGTCTTCGTGGCGCCGATCTCCGGCGAGAATCAGGCGGAGTCTCTCAGGCGGAATCCGCATCGGCGCGAAACGCGCGAAGGGAGCGCGAGCCGGAAACGGGCCTCATGACGCCGGCTTGCTCCGAACGAGCAGAGGATAGGGGTCGACCGCCTCGCCCTGCCACCAGTGTCGCTCGGGCCCAAGCCGATAGACCGCGAAGTGCAGGTGCGGCGTCTCGGGCGGAGCGTTCCCCGACGTCCCCACGTAGCCGATGCGGTCGCCGCGTCGGACGCGTTGCCCCTCGGCCAGTCCCTCGGCGTACCGCTCGAGGTGGGCGTAGTAATAACAGAACGTTCCCGAGGCGTCGAACTGGTAGATCGTGATGCCGCCCGGGATGCTGTGAAAGAGCTTCTGAATCACCCCGTCGTCCACCGCAAGAATCGGCGTTCCGCGGGGCTCGAGGATGTCGATGGCCTCGTGGCGATGCCCGCTGTGGATCTCGGAGAAGCTGTCGCGCAGGTCCGTGGCCTTCAGCCCCTCGATCGGCATCCCGATGACCCCCGAGGTCGGGTCCGAGGATCCGAGCGGGATCCGCCGCCGGGCGAGAGATCGAATGGGCGAATCCTCCGCCGGAACCGGTCGCGCAGGGGGAGGGCTCGTTTCCCGGATCGCCTCCCTGCCCGCGGGAATCGCGGGGGCGGGCCGGCGGTGCGACGAGACGAAAATCGCGAGGCCCGCGACGAACGCCGCGAGGGCCGCGTAAAAGGTGACCAGCGCGCGCGGCGACCAGACTCCGGCGTCGCGCCGCCGACCGGGCTCCCCTTCTCCCGCCGCCAGCCGGCCGGCCTTCACTCCCCGTACCCGACGCCCCAGCGGGCGTGCGATCCCCGGCAATCGATGTGGACGAACGGGCCATGGACCGAGGTCGCGCGGTAGATCGCGACCCCTCCGACGAGCGCGGGAAACCGTTTTTCGACCTCCTCCGCCGCCCGGAAGAGAATCCGCGCGTCCTCGATATCCACGCGACCGTCGTGGTTCAGATCGTCCATGCGGTCGTTGTGATCGTCGTCGGGATAGACGTCCGCCGCGTCCCCGTACATGTGCCGCGACACCGCCGACCGCGACTTCGGGCCGAGGTCGAGGTTGTTGTATCGCGGCGTCCGGAAGCCGCTCATCACGTGGAGGGTTTTCACCGGGTATCCCATCGCGTTCAGCTGCGAGATCGTGAGCTCGAGCTTGTCGAGGAGCCGCGGGTCGAGGACCAGATACTTGGGCCAGACGTCCGGCTGATCCTTCGTCAGGAATTCGCCCGCGGTGAAATGCTGCGAGACGAGGATCTTCGAAGCGTCCTTCGTGAGCTTCACGAACCCGCGCGGGATCGCATAGGCGGGACTGCGCGGCATGCCGCGCTCTTCCGGCCAGGACCCCATCTCGTATCCGTCGATCTTTCCGGCGACCTTCGCCGAAAACGGGGTCATCAGGATCAACGAGAGCCCGCCCGAGAGGCCCTTTGCCGCCGTCAGGGAGTAAACGGCGGGATCACCCTCGACGGCTCCCGCGTCCTTCAGCCTCGCCGCGTCCTCCGGTTCGAGAAAGATCGCTCGAAGCTTTCCCGAAAATCCCGTGAGGCCGGCGAAGCACTCCGAAGGCGTATGAACGGGCGCCGGAACGGCGGCCGCGGCGGCCGCGAGCAGAGCGAGAGCGAGCTTCACGGCTTCAGGATCGCGGGCGTTCCCGGGCCGACGATCTGCGCGAGATCGCTCGCGTCCCAGTTCGTCAGCCGGATGCAGCCGTGCGACTCGGTCTTTCCGATGGTCGAAGGCTCCGGACTGCCGTGAATACCGTAGTGGGGCTTCGAAAGGTCGATCCAGACGACGCCGACGGGATTGTTGGGGCCCGCGGGAAGGGTGGCCTTCGTGTCCTTGGCGTCCGCGTCCCAGAACAGGTCGGGGTTGTACTTGAACACGGGATTCCGGCCGACGCCGTTGACCTTCCATTCTCCCATCGGCAGAGGGTCGTGCTCGCTTCCCACGGTCGCGGGAAAGCGGGCGGCGATTTTCCCGCCCCCGTCCATGACGGTGAGAGACCGGTCGCTCTCCGTCACCGCGATCGACGCCGCTTTCGCGAGAGGAGGCCGGCCGACGTCCAGGCCGAGGATCGCGGTCCCCGCGGCGTCGAAAGCCTTCCCCGGATTCATCTTCTTCAGGAGCTCTGGACTCGCGTGGAACTTCTCGCCGAGCGCTTCGAGAGGAGTCGAATAGCCCATCGCCGGGAGCTTCGATTTCTCCATCATGTCTTCCGGGATCGGCACGAAGGGTCCCGCCACGTCCGCCGGCGAGATGGTGTAAGCGACGACGACCGGGCGGGAATCGCGATCGAGCGCTTTCCACGTCCCGGCCGAGACGGGAACGGCAGGGTCGATGCCGTTGGCCGCGTTGAAGGCGGCCGCCGCGCGAAGGGTGCTGTCTCCCATGGAGGCGTCGATCTCGCCGGGAGAAAAGTGCGCGCGGTCGAGGAGCACCTGGGCCCGCAGCACGGCGGGGCCCGATGCGCCCTTTTCCAGCGGGCGCTCGATGGCCCGGTCGTTGGCGGATTCCGCCGCGAACACGACCGGCTTTTTCGCCGGGGTGCGCGTGCTCTTCCGATGCCGCGGGTGATGGGTCGCCCCGATTCCCGCCGCGGGCAGCGCAAGCGAAAAGAGAAGGGCCATGGAGGCAGAACGGTCGATTTTCAAATTTTTGTCTCCCTGGGACAGAACTATTCAAGTCCGGTGCCAGAAGAGACGCGAAAATTCCCGAAAGCGCTCGCCACGTGAAAGTCGGGAGGCGAAACACCCGTCGGAAACAGCGCCGAGAACTGGCCGCTCGTGCGATCGATTCGGAAACCGTTCGCGCGGAAAGTCTTCGGCTTCGCGCCGTCCACGAGAGATCCCCACGGCAGCCGGAACATCGCACTCCACGTCTCTCGCCGGACGCGAACCTCCGTTGACAGCCCCGCGATGGCAAACGGAGCCACGGTCATGCCCTCGCGCGTTCCGCGGGGAGAGGACACGAGCGCCGAGAATCGCGCACCGAGGGGGTTCAACTCCAGCTCGAAGTATCGAACCGGAGGCTCCTCGAAAGCGAGGAAGAGCTCGACGACATCCTCGGTCCACAGCGGCGCGTCGTCGTCCGTCAGGGTCGCGACGACGCCCCGATGCCGGGAGTCGAAACGGACGAGGAGCCGATCCCCGCGACTCGCGAACCGGACGGCGGTCGAAAGCCCCGGTAGCGCCCCCGTCACGGCGTCGCGCAAAGCCAGGGACGGCAGCTCGACGAGCCGGTCCGTCGGACCGATGCAGGGAACGAGGATTTCTCCGGGCACAGGCCGATTGTTTCACGTCGGCCGAGTTTTCCTCGAACAGCGGGCGATCGTTCGGGAATACACGATTTCTCGAGGCCACTTCGCTGCGGAAATCGTTCGGCGATTTCGCGCAGCCCTACTGCTGCACGACCGACCAGGGGCGCCGTGGGAGGCCGAGCGGTTCCAGCGCTCCGCGCGCGCCACTCGGCCGACGGTTACGGTTCGAATTGCCGGATCAAGAAAAAATGTCGCGTCGCGAAGCAACGCCGCCTCCAGCCGTCATGACCCCACCCCGGCATGAAAGCCGCCGCGAGCGAGAGTCGGCCCGCGGATTCTCGCCCTGCGGCCGGAAGGGAGACGCGGGACCGAGGGCTCCCGGTTCCGCACGGCACGCGATCGAAACCCAATCCTCCAAGGCGTCGCGCGGAACCGGGAAGCGGTCCCGCGGCCGCCCGACACCGGCCGCCGGTCCGTCGAATCCGCGCCGGCTGCTCGAGCGAGCCCCTACGGCTTGAACTGCCGGATCAAATTGAACCCGATGTGCCAGTCGTCGTTCCGGAACCCGTTGTCGAACGCGCGGCCGAACCGTTTCGGCGACGCCGCGAAGTCGCCCGAGAGGTACTGATCGACCGTCGTCACCGTCGTGTTCGACACGACGAGCGCGAACCGGTGCCGGAAGAGGACTTTCTCCAGAGCGATCGTCCAGATGCCGATCGAATCGGGAACGCTCTTTCGCTGCGCCTGGTACTCCCCCTGGAGGTTCCACGAACGACCGAGCGCGATGGCAGCATGCACCGGGACATTGAAGGCCCGGCGTTCGGCGGTCGTGCGGGAGGAGTAGGTGGGGACGGCGGAAAGCTCGACCCGGTTGTTCAGGAGATGAAGGGTCAGAACGGTCTGGGCGAAGAACGAGGTCTTCGTCTTTCCGTCGTGCACGAGCGTGCCCGAATCGAGGACCCGGAGCGGAGCGCGCCGTTCGTCGCCCCCGATCCGCACGGCCGCACCGAAGCAATGGCCGGGCGGCAGGAAAGCGTACTTGGCCGAAAGCTCCCAGTCATCCTGCAGGCCGGATCGATACAAAGCCACCTCGCCGCGCTCGATCGGCGCGTAGGCGAGCCCGAACCCGAACTCGGCTCCCGAATCGAGGGAATAGAGCGAGTGGGAATCGCTCCCGCGCACGGGCGCGCGAAAACGATGGGTCACGAGAAACTGCAGCAGGCCGCGCGCGAGGGATTGATCGGAGGGAAGATTGACGACGAGCGATCCCTCCGGCGCTAGCCAGGTACGGGGTCGGGAAGGCGGCGCCGGCGCTTCGGCCGCCGTCTCCGGATCGGCCGCGGCCGGGTTCGGGTCCGGGGAATTCTCCGCGAAGAGGTACCCGCTCGCCGCAAGGGCGAGGACCGCTGCTCCCACTCGAAACATCCGCATCATGCCGACCTCCGAGTCGAAGTGTACGCAGGGCGGAGCCCCCGCGCGGTTCTCTTAAGAATTCAGCCGGACCACGACTCGCCGGGGACGAGCTCGATCACCTCGGTCGCGAGCCCCCGCTTCTTCAGTTCCTCGCGAAACGCGGCGGCCGTCCCGGCGAGCGCGGGAAAAGTCCCGAAATGCATCGGGATCGCGGTCGGCACGCCCAGCAGCTCGCAGGCCTTCGCCGCGCTTCTCGGCCCCATCGTGTAGAAGTCCCCGATCGGGAGGAGAGCGACGTCGGGGCGGAGCAACTCGCCGATCAGCGCCATGTCGGAAAAAACCGCCGTGTCCCCGGCGTGGTAGATCCGGAGCCCGCCGGTCTCGACGACGAAACCGCACGGATCCGAGGGGGGGTTCCGATCGTCCCGGGACGTCCCGGAGGAGTGCACCGCCTGCGTCATGTGGATCGTGAAATCGGAGATCGTCTGGGTGCCGCCCTTGTTCATTCCGGACACCTTCGTCCAGCCCTTCTCTCCCAGCCACAAAGCCAGCTCGAAGACGCCGCAGACCGTCGCGCCCGTTTCCCGGGCGAGGGCGAGACCGCTGGCGCCGAAGTGGTCGGAGTGGCCGTGGGTCGCCGCGATCACGTCCACGCGCGAAAGATCGAATCCCTTCGGGAACTTCGGGTTGCCTTCGATGAAGGGGTCGAGCACGAGCCGCGCGCCGGAACGCGCCTCGATCAGGAACATCGCATGCCCGAGCCAGGTCAGTTTTCCGTCGAACTTCGCCATCGGTTCAGATTCCTTTCGTGTACCGGAGGGTCTCGGGGAAGTACCCGAGCCGCTCGTAGAGAGAGCGCGCGCGCCGGTTCCCGTCGAAGACGTTCAGCGTGATGCGGGTCACTCCCTTCTTCCTTCCCCACTCCTCGGCGGCGCGGATCAGCGCGGCGCCGACGCCGAGCCCTTCGGCTTCCCCGGTCACCGCCAGGATCCCGATGTGGGCGTGCTCCCGCATGTGGAAGTAATCGCGACCCGTTTCGACGAAGACGAAGCCCAGCGGGGCGGAATCCGCTTCCGCGACGAGCAGGCTCGCCTCGGGAGGCGGATTCCGGAAGAACGCGTCGAGCGTCCGCACCTCTCCCGAGACGATTTCCGAAGGCGTTCGCCATGCCGGGAGATCGAAGCTCGCGAGGCGGCGCGCCGTTTCGAGCACGAAAGCGCGGTCGTCGCGGCGGGCGGGACGAACCGCCACCGCGGCGGCGCGAGCCTGCGGTGCGCGGGCCGCGGACGTTCGCATCTTCCGGGCGAGATAGGACGAAAAATAGCCCCGGTATCGCTCCTGCAGCTCGGGCCGGCGCCAGTCCTGGCCCGTGACCCGTCCCCGGCAGCGAGCGGAGCCGCAGCGGCAATCGATCGCCCCCTCATCGTCGTCGGTCATCGCCCAGTCGTGCGTGAGCTCCTCGCCCGAAGCGATGTCGCGCATCGCGACGAAGACGATCTGCCCGAGCACGCCGAGGTTCGGATCGCAGGAATGGTTGCTGAAGATCATCGAGCCTTCGCGATCCCCGGGCTCCGTCGGTGTGATGTAGAGCCCTTCGGCCACCTGGATCTCGGCGGCGCGAAGATCCGGCAGCGCCACGAGCTCCTCTCGATCCACGATTGCGCCCCCCTTGACGGCGACGATCTCGTCGCGGGCGATCGGACCGACGGAAAAGAGCCCGCGGCCGTGGATCAAGCTCTCGCGCACTTCCGTCTTCGGTGAAAGATGGGAGAGTCGGCGCACTCCCGGATTCTACCGCCGCGCGGCGCCGTCACGGGCGTCGGGACATCAGAAGTCGAGCAGGAACGGCGCCGCGAGCAACGCGATGCCGATCACGATCAGCCAGAGCACGCTCGAGACGAGATAGGGATAGATGCAGAGAGCGATGCCGGAGAGCATCGCCGCGAAGCGGCTCTCCTTTTTCCCGTAGACGAAGTAACCGACGCCGACGGCGCCCGCGACGAGGCCGATGAAGAGCTGCAAGGGTGGAGGCACGAAAGCGATCCTACGCTGCTCTACTCTTCCGGAGAGCGCGCGCGAGGCCGGAGAACGAGCGTGATTCCCTCGCGCAGCGACGGGGGAAGACGGCGATACACGGCGTTCTTGAGCGCCCCCGCGAAGGGACTCGGCCACTCGTGGCCCGTTTCGTGCCGGGCGTAGCGGGCGTCGAAGTAGTAGCGGCGGAAGAGCCCCTCCACGCCGAAACCGGCGTCTTGCGCGATCGTTCGCAGCTCTGTCGCCGTGTACTCGCGGAAGTGGCCCGGGTTCCCCGTGTCTTCCCGGGGAACGTCGAACGGGTTCCGGCCGGCGAGCAGCTTCAGTCGCTTCGGAAGCGACGCCGCGTTCGGAGTCTGGAGCAGGAGCCAGCCGCCCGGCTCGATCCGCTCCCGAAGGAACCGAAGGACGGGAACCGGCGCGGTGGGGAGATGCTCCAGCACTTCGGCCAGGATGATCAGACCGTAAAGCGGCATCCCCCGGCCCGTTTCTCCCCGCCCCGCCGAATTTAGATCGAGCCGATAGTGGGCCGCGCCCGGAAAGGGAGGCATCGTCTCCTCGAGACCGGCCGTGTCCACCGGATTCGGGAACGCATCCCGAAGCAGCGAGGTCAGCGGAGACGGGCCGATGTCGAGAATTCTCGCCTCGGCAGGAAGGCCCAGGACGCGGACGCAACCGATCACGAACGCGAAACGGGGTGCGTGATAGGCCTCGTACCCCGAACCGCGGGGGGAGCCCGTCAACGGGCGGCCCGGAGACCGCCGAGTCTCAGGATCGCTCGTATTTCCAGTTTCTCCCCTTCCCTTCCGAGATCCATTCGACGGCCGTCTCGATCCGGCGCTGCCGCGTCCCCTCGGTCTTCGCCTCGGCGATCCACTCGACGTATTCGCGGCGCTTCCCGGGCGGGAAACTCTCGAACGCGGCGCCCGCCTTCCGGTTCTTCCGAAGAGCGGTGGCAAGGCCGGGGGGAATTCGGGGCGGCGGCTTGGGCGCCTTCCGGCGACGCGCAACCCTGACGCCTTCCTCGTTCAGGCGGGCGGCTTCGCGGATCATCGCGAGCATCGTCCGGTCGTCGGGGAGATCGCGAAGGCTATGGATCTTCCCGAACTGTTCCATCGCGTCGGCGGACTTGTTCGTCTTCGGGTCGACCACGAGCGAGCCCTTCCAGAATCCGAAAGCGCAGTGGCCCTTGAAGGCCGCCATCGAGCAGAACATCCCGCGATGATCGAAATGCGGAAAGCTCCACTTCATCGTCTCGAGGGATTCGGGGCATCCCCGGTGGACGAGCGCCCGGATGTGGCGCAGGACGGGCTTTGCGAAATCTCCGGCGGCGGCAATGTACGCGTCGACTCGGGGGTCTTTCTTCGTCATCGGCTTTTCCTTGCTCGGAATTCCGAAAATTCTACCCGAACGGTCCGACGGAAGACGCGAAAGGCGCGCGCCCGCGCGCTGCGCGGTCAGAAGCGCGGCGGAAGCCGGGCGACGAGGGCCAGAACCACCCGCTCCAGTCCGGCGCGGTCCTCCTCGTCGAACCGGCTCTCCTTCGGCGCGTCGACGTCGAGAACGCCGAGGAGCTCGCCCCCGGAGAGGAGCGGCACGACGATCTCCGAACGAGAGGCCGCGTCGCACGCGATGTGGCCCGGAAAGCGGTGGACGTCCTCGACGACGAGCGTTTCCCTCCGCGCGGCGGCCGTCCCGCACACGCCCTTTCCGAGGGGAATGCGCACGCAGGCGGCGCGCCCCTGGAACGGCCCGAGCACGAGCTCGTTTCCCCGCAGGATGTAGAAGCCCGACCAGTTGATGTCCGGAAGCGCTTCCCAGACGAGGGCGGCCGCGTTGGCGAGGTTGGCGATCGGATCCCGTTCCTCCCCCAGGACGGACTCCAGGGTCGAGATCAGGATCTCGTACAGCTCGCCTTTCGCCACCGTGCGGTCGAAAACGGACGCATGCACGGGCAGATCCTAGCAGGGTGCGGACAAATTCGCGTGGGCCGCGCGCCAGCGGCTTGCGAAGTCATATCGATGTTCCGCACCGGGCCTTCGCCGCGCCGAGCCGCTCGCCCCGCGGCGCTCCGAACGACGGCTAAGGCATTTCCGGTCCCCCGCGCCCGGCCCGATTCGCCCCGCGTCTCAGGCCCGCTTCAGGGCCCAGACGGCCGAAGCGGCCACGAGGACGGCCAGGGCGAGGAGACCGCGGAAGTCGAGAGTCGGAACCTGGGCGGTCGGCGGCGGCGGGGCGCCGACGGTGATCGTCACGGTGGCAACGTTCGAGCTCACTCCCGCGCCGACGGCGTGGTACGTGAACGTGTCGATCCCCGAGAAGCCCGCGTCGGGGGTATAGGTGAACGAGCCGTCGGGGCCGAGCACCAGGGTTCCGTTGGTGGTCGTCGCATTCACGACGGCGGTCAGGGCATCGCCGTCCGCATCCGTGTCGTTGTCGAGGACCCCGGGCGCCGAAACGGAGAGCGCGGTCTGGAAGGGGGTCCCGAAAGCGTCGGCGGCGGCAACGGGAGGCCGGTCCGCGATCGCGTCGACCGCGCGGCACGCCGAGAACTCCGAGGTGTTCATCGCCGCGTCGGTCGCCGTCGACGTCACGAAATTCGCTCCTCCGGCGGCGGCGAAGGGGAAGGAGAACGCCGCGTTGCCACTCCCGTCGGTCGTGACGTCGGCGGCCCCGATGAATTCCTGCCCTTCCGCGAGGATATTCACGTCGCAGGACGGATTGCGAAAGAACTCCAGCCGATAGGTCGCATCGGGCTTGCTGTTGAGCGTGCCCGTCACGAGGATCGTGACGCCGTTCGTGGAGGCCGCGGTGAGGACCGGATAATTCTGGAGGCCGTTGACCCCGCCGTCGGCGTCGAGCGCGTCGTTGGCGGTCACGCCGTCGAGGGCGAGGTCGATCCCGAGTCCGCCGTTGTGGTGGATCGAGTTTCCGAGAATGGCGATATCGTGGGCCACCGTCCCGCACAGAGAGTCGTTCTTGATCCCCACGCCATTGCCGGCGTTCAGCGCGATGATGTTCCCCGCGCCCGCGGCGGCGCCGCCGATCGTCGAGTCATGCTGATCGACGTTGACGCGCACGCCATCGCCTCCGTTTCCGAGCGCGGAGTTCGAGACCGTGATCCCGATCCAGTTTCCCGAGATGACATTGACGCCTCCGGATACCCCGGCGCAGCCCGCAAGATCTACTCCATGCCCGACGTTCCCGGAAATCAGATTGCGGGCCGCCGCCGACGTGCCGCCGACGAGATTGTGGCTCGAGGTCCCGTTGATCACGACGCCGTCGAAAAGGTTGGGGAGGGCGGCGCTGCCCGACGCGTTCAGTCCGACGTAGTTTCCCTGAATCGTCTCGTTCGAGGCGCTCTGGACGTTGAGGCCTTCTCCATTCGCCGAGATCACGTTCCCGGCCCCCGGAGCGGTGCCGCCGATCCGGTTGCCATTCGCGTCGTTGAACAGGATGACCCCGCGGCCCAGGGTTTTGGAATTCCCGAGGCCGATCGCGCCCGCGGTGTCGGTGCCGATGTAATTTCCCTGGACCACATTGCCGGTCGCCCCGGCGTCACGAATGACGATTCCCGCACACGTGCACGCCTGACCGTTGGCGGAGATCACGTTTCGGTCGGCCGCCGTCAGGCCGCCGATGGTGTTGTTGGGGACCCCCAGGATTTCGATGCCGTTGGATCCGTTTCCGAGGGCGGTGACCTCGCTGACGCCGATCCAGCATCCCTTGATCTGGTGGGCTCCCCCCGTCCCCGTCACCAGTATCCCGTCCCCCCCGAACCGCACCACGCCGAGCGAACGAATGACGCTCCCCGTGTGGTCGGCGAGCGCGAGGCCGTTGGTCGTCGCCCCCGCGGAGAGTCCGTCGAGGAAGACGAGCGGCGAGCCCGTGAAACCGGGCTGGGTGGTCCCGTCGATCGTGAGCGGCTTCGTGATCGCGGGGAGCGGGGACAGAATGAAGATCGAGGTCTGCACCCCCGACGGCACGAGGCTGAAGTGAATCGCATCGCCCGTTCCGTACGTCCCCGTCGCGACGACGTCCGCGTTCAGGTTCGCCCCGTTCTCGATCGAGGTGATCGCTTCGCGGAGCGTGACTTTTCCGTCCACCGCGTTCGCGTCCCCGGCGTCGGTGACGGTGATCGTGGCGGCCGTCGCTCGCCCGCCAATCGCGAGGAGGAGGACGCAGACGCAATGTGAAAACGATCGGCGGAGACCCATTGAAAGCATTCGACCCCCCGGAAGCTCTTTCCGGATAGTAGCTCATGCGGCGTTCGAGGGCTCAATCACCCGGCCGGGCTCGCGGTGTCCTCCTCCGATGCGGATCGAAGAAGTGATCGAACGCGAGCCAGAACGCCTTCGCGTGCCGGGCGAAGAGAACGCTTACGACCGGCATCGGCAGGAGCAGCACGAGGAGCATCGGCACGAGCGACAGCGACGTGAAGGTCGAGAGAATCCCCCACGCGAGGAGCGCGAGCCCGCCGACGAAGAGGTAGTTGAATGCCCACGTCGCCAGGAGGAAGTACCCCGACTCCCGCTCGTACCGGTACCGGCATCGAGGGCACCCCGCGAGCGGCGTGAACCAGTCGCGGAGCGAGCGAACGCTCCTGGCCGGCGTGAAGATCGGATGCTCCCCGCAAACGGGACAACGCAGCGCGGCCGCGCGCCGGAAATAGCGAGCGGCGTTCTCGGCCGAGAAAGGCCCGCGGGCGGCCAGGGCGACGGGCTCGTCGTCGTCTTCTTTCATCGGGGAGGCTGCCAGCCCGTCCGCGGCCGGAACCAGCCGTTTTCGACCTTCTGCCAGCCGACGTGCGCGTAGTATTCCGCCGCGATTTTCGAAGCCCGCAGGACGAACTGGACTTCCGGATTCGCGTCCACCGCGAGGGCGAGGAGCCTTCGCCCGATCCCCGCCTTCTGGTACGCGGGGTCGACGGCGAGGTCGCACACGTATCCGTCGAAAGCGCCGTCCGTCCAGCCGCGAAGGATGCCGACCAGCCGGCCCTCGTCCCAGGCGGTGAGGACGAGGTTCGAGCCCGCGTACATGGCCGCGATCCGCGCCGGATCGCCCGTCGGGCGGTACAACGGGGAGGCGTCGTAGAGGGCGGCGATGACGGCGGCGTCGGGACGCCGGTCGTTGCGGTAGGCGATCATGAACAAATCCCTTCTCTTCCCGTACTAATCTCCACGTAAGGAGGCTCCATGCTTCGATTCTCGAGTCTAACGCTGGTGACGCTGATGGTCGCCGCGGCCCTCTCCGCCGACGGGATGAACGGCGCGGCCCCCGGGGCTTCGCCTTCCGCCCCTTCCGGCCTGGAAGCGCGGCGGAAAACCCTGAACGACCTCCTCGCCGAGCAATGGGAGTACAACCTTTCGACCAACCCCGAATTCGCTTCCTACATCGGCGACAAGAGGTGGAACGACCAGTCGAGCGACAACTCCCTCGCCGCGACGTTGAAAGACATCGAAAAGCAGAAGGAGTTCCTGAAGCGTTTCGAAGCCGTCGACACGACCGGGTTTCCCGAGCAGGAGCAACTGAACAAGACGCTCATGGTCCGGCAGCTGAAAGACTCGCTCGAGGGCGTGAAGTTCAAGAACTGGGAAATGCCGGTGACCCAGTTCTACGGGCTGCACATCAACGGCCCGCAGCTGGTCTCCTACCTCCCCTTCGACACCGTCAAGGACTACGACGATTACCTGACGCGCCTGAAGAATTTCCCGAAACAGATGGACGACACGATGGACAACATGCGGGCCGGGATGGCCGACCACCTCATGCCCCCGAAGTTCCTCCTGGAGAAAGTCGTGGGCCAGGCGGACGGAATCGCCCACGTCGCTCCGGAGAAGTCCGCTTTCGCCGCGCCCCTCTCCAAGTTCCCGAAGACGATTTCCGCCGAGGACCAGAAGCGCATCCACGACGCGATGATCGCCATCATCCGGGACCGCATCGTCCCCGAATACGAAAAGTTCTCGAAGTTCGTCAAGGAAGAGTACGCGCCGAAGGGCCGTCTCGACCCGGGAGTCTGGGCTCTGCCGGACGGCGCCGAGCGCTACGCCTACCTGGTCAAGCAGTCCACGACGACCACGATGACGCCGGAGGAGATCCACGCGATCGGCCTGCGCGAGGTCGCGCGGATCGAGGGCGAGATGCGGGCGATCGCGAAGAAGATGGGTTTCGCCGACATGAAGGCATTCAACGCCGCCATCGAGAAGAATCCGGAGCTCCACGGGAAATCGCGCCAGAACCTGATCGACCTCTACACGAAGTACATCGACCAGATGCAGGCGAAGCTCCCGGAGCTCTTCGGGCGGCTGCCGAAGGCGAAGGTCGTCGTCAAACCGACGGAGGAATTCCGCGAGGCGACCGCCGCCGGCGCGGACTACAACACGGGGACTCCCGACGGTTCGCGCCCGGGCGTGGTCAACGTGAACACGAGCGACTTCGCGAATCGGAAGATCATCAACATCGAGACAACCGCGTACCACGAGGGCGTCCCCGGGCACCACATGCAGCTCTCGATCGCGCAGGAGCTGCCGACGATCCCGCCCTTCCGCCAGCAGGGCGGCAACACCGCCTACGTCGAGGGATGGGCCCTCTACTCCGAGGACCTCGGCCGCGAGGTCGGCTTCTACCAGGATCCCTACCAGCTCTACGGGCACTACCAGGACGAAATGCTCCGGGCGATCCGGCTCGTCGTCGACACGGGGTTCCACGCCAAGCGCTGGACCCGGGATCAGGTCGTCCAGTTCTTCCACGACCACTCCGGCACGGACGAAGTCGAAGTGCAGGCCGAGACCGACCGCTACATCGCGATTCCCTCGCAGGCGCTCGGCTACAAGATCGGGCAGCTCGCCATCCTCGATCTGCGCGAAAAGGCGAAAAAGGCGCTCGGTTCGAAGTTCGACATCCGCGGATTTCACGACGAGGTCCTCGGCGCCGGGGCGCTACCGATGGACGTGCTGAAGGCGCGCATCGAGGCGTGGGTGGCGGCGCGAAAGGGAGCCTGAGAAGGGGAAATCCCTCGGCGGTCCGCCCGGCGACAGGGCGGACCGCCGATTCTCTTCAGCGTCCGAGCCGGGCGGCATCCCTCGCGTGTTCCGCTTCGGCCGCGAGGCCGCTCGCGTCGAGGAGCCGCGCCGACTCCTCCAGGATCCCGTCGGCGCCGTCCACGCCGCCGAGCTTCCGGACGAGCCCGAGCTGCAGCAGGGAGAGCGCGTGGCCGCGCGCGAGCCCGAGGCGGCTTCGGATCTCGACGGCCGCCGAGAACATCTCGCCGCTCCTCGTCAGATGGTCGCGGGCGCTCCCGGGATCGGCGCGGGCGAGGCTCGCCAGCGCCGCGCCGAGATTGTGCAGGGTGACCGCGCGGGCGATCTC
>Ga0070666_10000218_pt1 | contig 39122 bp, 35 predicted proteins | sample KBSS23metaG_FD_64677 | JGI IMG/M metagenome (GOLD analysis project Ga0070666, IMG submission 64677) | Switchgrass rhizosphere microbial communities from Kellogg Biological Station, Michigan, USA - KBS S2-3 metaG | ecosystem: Host-associated > Plants > Roots > Rhizosphere > Soil ... | reverse complement strand
AGCCTCGACGAGCAGCTGGCGACAATGCTCGAGCAATATGAGGACATGCTGCGGCTCTATGGCGCGCACACCGGTGTGAACCTCGCGCGCAAGCATATCGGCTGGTACACGAAGGGGCTTCCGGGATCGGCCGAGCTTCGGAACCGGGTCAACCAGCAGGACGATCCCGATATTGTCACGCGTATGTTGCAGGACTTCTACGCGCCGTGGCTCGCGCGCTCCGCTGCCTGAACAAAAAGCCGCTCCAAATAGTGTGTTGATTTTGCAACGGTCGTGCTAGGGCGCGGTCGAATGGATGTTCGTGCGGCCGAATCGACGGTGATTTCAGAGCGGGAGAATTGGCTCCAGCGCCAGAGGGCGAGCGGACGATTCTACGACCGCCTGGGATGGATCATCGCGATCTTCCTTGCTGCGATGATGGCGTTCAGCGTCTGGGTGCTGCGTCGCGGGGCGGAGCCGGGGACTCTCCTTACGCCGCCGCTCATTGCCTTGCTGCTGATCGCGAACCTGCTTCCCGCGATCGCGCTGATGGTCCTTTATTCGCGCCGGGTCGCCGTTCGGCGAGCGGAGCAGGGGGGTCTGGGCAGCGGCCGCCTCCACGTGCGCCTCGTGGCGCTCTTCTCGACTCTCGCGGCCGTGCCGACGGTGCTGGTCGCCATCTTTGCCTCGCTGCTGTTCCAGAGCGGTCTCGAATTCTGGTTCTCGAACCGAGCGCGGTCGATGCTCGAGAATACCGTCCAGGTCGCGCAATCGACCTATCGCTATGAATTGAGCCGGGTCGGCGATGAAGTCGCCCCCATGGCCGGAGATCTCGTCACCTACCTTCAAAAAGTTCCATTCGACGATCCGCAATTCCAGACCGGCCTTGCGTATCAAACGCTTCGACGCTCGTTGAACGAAGCGGCGATTTTCAGGATTGGGCCCAACGGCGATCTGCAGACGCTCGCCGTCGTAGCCGGTAGTTACGGGATGAACGCCGATCCGGCGCGGATCAAGCTTGCCATCGCCAAATTGGACAAGCTCCCACCCAATGCCAACGTCGATGCCGGCACGCCGAATCGCGTCTCGGTGCTTACGCGGCTCGCTCCTGGGACCAACGCCTATCTTTACGTCGGCCGTTTCGATCCGGAGATCGCGGCGCAAATCCAACGAAGCAACTCGGTTCTTCGCGACTATCACACGCTTCTCGAACGCTCGCGCGCGAACCAGCTGAAGTTCAACGCGGCCCTGCTGCTCGGCGCACTGGTGATCGTCGGGCTGTCTATCCTCACCGCACTTCGCCTTGCTGATCGTCTCGTTCGTCCGGTCGGAGAGCTCGTCGCTGCTGCCGGGCGGATCGAAACGGGCGACTTCTCGGCGCGCGTGCCGGTCACTCAGACCGAGGACGAGGTCCAGACCTTGGCCGCGGCGTTCAACCGGATGACCGGGCGACTGGAGGAGCAGACCAACGCACTGCGGAGCGCCAACACCCAGCTCGACACCCGACGAGCCTTTATCGAGGCCGTCCTGTCGAGCGTCACCGCCGGGGTGGTTGCAGTCGATTCAAACCTGAAGATCCTGCTGCTCAATCGCTCGGCCGAGAGCTTCCTCGAGAAGGGCCAGGCCGAGGTCGAGGGCCAGGCCCTGGCGTCCGTATCGCCCGAACTCGACGAGTTCATGCGCGGCGAGCAGTCGGAGGCCAACGTCATCATCGCCAGCGAGGGCGCGCAGCGGACGCTGGCGGTCAAGCGCCTGCGCTACGGCGATGGGTCGGTGCTGACGTTCGATGACATCACCGATCAGCTGTCGGATCAGAGGCGCGCGGCCTGGTCCGACATCGCGCGCCGCATCGCTCACGAGATAAAAAATCCGCTGACTCCCATCCAGCTGGCAGCCGAGCGGCTGGAGCGCCGCTTCGGTAAGGAGATTACCTCCGACAAGGAGACGTTCGAGCAACTGACCGCGACAATCGTCCGCCAGGTCGGCGATCTTCGGCGGATGGTGGATGAATTCTCCAATTTCGCGCGCATGCCGAAGCCGGTCTTCCGCGAGGAGAATGTCCACGACATCGCGCGCCAGTCGCTGTTCCTGCACGAGGTCGCGCATCCGGCGGTCAGCTTCGCGCTCGATCCGCCAAACGGCGAGTTCCTGATGGTTTGTGATCGTCGCCAACTCGCCCAAGCCCTTACGAATGTCGTAAAGAATGGTGTAGAAGCCATTGAAAGCAGGCGGAACCGCGGGGAACACAGCCTGGCTGGCGACCGCGTCGAGCTCAAGCTCCACCAGGAGCAAGACAATCTCGTCATCGACGTGCTCGATACCGGCATCGGTTTGCCCGAGGAGCGGGAGCGGCTGACCGAGCCCTACATGACCACGCGGGTGAGGGGGACGGGCCTTGGCCTCGCGATCGTGAAGAAGATCGTCGAGGAGCATATGGGCGAGATCGCGTTCCTCGACCGGCCCGGCGGCGGAACGCACGTCCGGATCGCATTCGATACGGCGAAGCTCGCCGCGCTCGCAGGGGATGCTTCTCCCCCTAATGATCAACCTATTGATGAGGATGAGGAAGCCTGATGGCGCTTGAAGTGCTCGTGGTGGACGACGAAGCCGACATTCGGGATCTCGTCAGTGGCGTTCTGGAGGACGAGGGCTATGCCGTCCGGACGGCTGCCGATAGCACGCAGACGCTCGACGCGATCGAGGAGCGGCGTCCGTCTATGGTCCTGCTCGACGTGTGGCTGCAGGGCTCGAAGCTCGACGGCCTGCAATTGCTCCAGGAAATCAAGCAGCGCGATTCGACGATCCCGGTGCTGGTAATCTCCGGTCACGGGAACCTCGACACCGCCGTTGCCGCGGTGAAGGAAGGGGCCGTCGACTTCATCGAGAAGCCGTTTGAGGCCGAGCGGCTGATCTATCTCGTCGACCGCGCGACCGAGACCGAGCGGCTGAGGCGCGAGAACGAAACCCTGCGGCTGCAGGTGGGGCAGGAAGACCAGCTCCAGGGCAGCTCGGTCCTGATCAACACGGTTCGGGCAACGCTGAAGAGGGTGGCTCCGACAGGCAGCCGGGTGCTGATCTCGGGCCCCCCGGGCGTCGGCAAGGAAATTGCCGCGCGAATGATCCACCAGTGGAGCCCGCGTGCGCGGGCCCCGTTCATCGTGCTCTCGGCCGCCATGATGAGCCCGGATCGCGTGGAAGAGGAGCTGTTCGGCAGCGAGACCGAAGGGGTGATCCGGTCGGGCCTTCTGGAGCATGCACATGGGGGCACGCTGTTCCTGGACGAGATCGCCGACATGCCATTGACGACGCAGGCCAAGATCCTGCGCGTACTGACGGACCAGAGCTATTCCAGGGTCGGGGGGCAGCGCCCGGTCAAGGTCGACGTCCGGGTCCTTTCAGCAACGTCGCGCAACCTGCAGGACGAGATCACCGCGGGGCGGTTCCGGGAGGATCTCTATTACCGGCTGAACGTCGTGCCGGTCCGCCTGCCGCCATTGCGGGAACGGCGTGAAGACATACCCGAACTCGTCAGCCACTTCCTCGCGCGGATCGCGGCCGAGCGCCGGATGGCGGCGCCGACCATTTCGGAAGAGGCGATGGCCGCGCTGCAGGCTCACGATTGGCCCGGCAATGTGCGGCAACTAAGGAACATCATCGAGCGGACGCTGATCCTTGCGCCGGGCGACCGCCTCGCCCGCATCGAGGTGGATCTCCTGCCGCCCGAGGTGCTCGACAATCAGAGCGCGATGAGCGGCGCGAACACCGGCATGGCGATCATGGGGAGCCCGCTCCGCGAGGCGCGCGAGGCATTCGAGCGCGAGTATCTCAAGATCCAGATCAGGCGCTTCTCCGGCAACATCTCGCGCACAGCGTCGTTCATCGGGATGGAACGTTCAGCACTGCATAGGAAGCTGAAGGCCCTCGGCATCGGCGACAAGCGCGAGGGCGAGGAATAGAGGGAGCACGATGGCTGCGCGATCGCTGAGCCTTCAGGATCACTTCCTCAACAGCGTCCGCCGCGCCAAGCTGCCGGTCACGATCTTCCTGGTGAAGGGCGTCAAGCTCCAGGGCGTCGTCACCTGGTTCGACGCCTTCTCGCTCCTGCTGAGGCGCGAAGGCGCATCGCAGTTGGTCTACAAGCATTCCATCTCGACGATCATGCCGCCCGAGGCACCGCCCGACTTCGTTCCGACGGTCACTGCCGGGGAGGGTGCCAAGGCCAGCCTGCAAGACCAGTTCCTCGGCGCTGCGGCACGCGACAAGGAGCGGATGACCCTTTTCCTGATCAACGGCGTCATGCTCCAGGGGACGGTGGCCGGCTTCGACCAATTCAGCCTGGTGCTTGAGCGGGGCGGCCAGATCCAGCTCGTCTACAAGCACGCCATCTCGACGCTGCAGCCGGGTCACCCGCTGAACCTTGGAGCCGACGACTCTGCGGCGGAGAGCGAGTCCTGAACGACTATGACGGCCATGGCGAGACCGACGTCGCGCGCGGCGAGCGAGCGGTCATTGCCGTGCCCGAGCTTCCGCGCGAAGGCGCGCGCCGCTCGGCCGAAGCCCGTGTCGAGGAAGCCGAAGGCCTCGCCGAGGCCATCGGCATCGATGTCGTCGCGGCGCGGCCGTTTCGCGTGCGGACGGTTCGTCCGGCTACCTTGCTCGGGAAGGGCCAGGTCGAAGAACTGGCCTCGGCCGCAAAGGAGCAGGGCGCGGGCCTGCTCATCGTCGATGCGGCCCTGAGCCCGATCCAGCAGAAGAACCTGGAGGAGGAGGTCGGGACGAAGGTCATCGACCGCACCGGGCTCATCCTGGAGATATTCGGCGAGCGGGCGGCGACGGCCGAAGGCAGGATGCAGGTCGAGCTCGCGCACCTCGACTACCAGGCCGGGCGGCTGGTCCGCAGCTGGACCCACCTCGAACGCCAGCGCGGCGGCTTCGGGTTCCTCGGCGGTCCGGGCGAAACCCAGATCGAGGCCGACCGCCGCCTGATCCGCGACCGCATGGCCAAGATTCGGCGAGAGCTGGACCAGGTGAAGCGAACGCGCTCGCTGCATCGCGAGCGCAGGCAGCGCGCGCCATGGCCGGTGGTTGCGCTGGTCGGCTACACCAACGCCGGAAAGTCGACTCTTTTCAATCGCTTGACGGGCGAAGCTGTGTTCGCGGAGAACCTGCTGTTCGCGACGCTCGATCCAACCATGCGCGACATTCGCTTGCCGGGCTTCGACAAGGTCATCCTGTCGGATACGGTCGGCTTTGTCTCCGACTTGCCGACCGAGCTGATTGCCGCCTTCCGGGCGACGCTCGAAGAGGTGCGCGAAGCCGACCTGCTGGTCCACGTGCGCAATATGTCGCATCCGGACCGTGAGGCGCAGCGCGAAGACGTCGAGGACGTTCTCGCCTCGCTTGGACTGGCGGAGGAGGGGGCGCCGCCACGGATCGAAGCGTGGAACAAGGTCGACCTGCTCGGCAGCGAGGAGCGCGAGCGCCTGTACGAGGAAGCCAGGCGCCGGGACGACGTCGTGCCGATTTCCGCCGTCACGGGCGAGGGGCTCGACGCCTTGCGCGACCGCATGTCCGCAATGCTCCGCAGCGGCGAGCAGGTCCATCGCATCCGTTTGCCCGCGACCGACGGGAGCAGAATCGCATGGCTTCACTCACGCGGCGAGGTGCTCGACCAGCAGGTCGATCATGATGAGCTGGAGCTGTCGGTCCGCTTGTCGCCCGACAATTGGGCGCGCTTTCAGGCGATGGAGTCGGCCTGAGCCTTCTTGACCTTCGCCCACAGGGCTTCCTTCTCGTCGAGTGACAGCTTCGTGAAGCCGGGTTCCTGCTCGATCGCCCGAAAACGTTGCTCGAACTTTCTATTGGCTTCGCGTAGAGCAGCTTCCGGCTCTACGTTAAGATGACGTGCGAGGTTGACGACGGCGAACAGCAGGTCGCCGAGCTCCTCGAGCTTGCCGTCATGATCGCTTTCCGCATCGAGCTCCGCCAATTCCTCGTCAATCTTGGCGCGTGGGCCCGATACGTCAGGCCAGTCGAAACCGGTCTGGGCGGCGCGGCGCTGCAGCTTCGCGGCGCGTTCAAGCGCAGGCAGTGCCAGGGCAACGCCCGCTAGGGCGCTCTTGTCGGGATTGGCGGCACGTTCCTCGGCCTTGATGATCTCCCAAAGGTGATGGCCGCCTTGCTCTGCCTCGCCGAAGATGTGCGGGTGACGACGCTCCATCTTGTCGCAGATGCGCTCGAGGACGTTCTCGAGCGTGAACAGGCCGGCTTCCTCGGCCATGCGCGCGTGGAACACGACCTGGAGCTGGAGATCGCCGAGCTCGTCGGCAAGCGCGTCCATGTCATTGCGGGCAATGGCGTCAGCGACCTCATAAGCTTCTTCGATGGTGTAGGGCGCGATTGTCTCGAACGTCTGCACGGCGTCCCATTCGCAACCGCTGACCGGATCGCGCAGCCGGCGCATGATCTCGACGAGGCGATCAAGCGCCATGAGGGACCCCTCGCTCGCTCTGAGCTGTAAGTATGATAATATGCATTATGTAAAGTCTTCTCGTATCAGGGAACCAGCACCAGCCATCGCCCTTCCACCCCCCAGCGGCTCAGCGACGACAGATAATTCATGCCCAGGACGTTGAGATCGTCATTGTCGGCCACCTCCAGAGCGACATCGCGCCTCGTGATGCCGCCGACCGTCAGTTCCTCGGCGCGCCCGCTTGCGACCCGGATCAGGCCATTGCCCGTCCGGACATATTGATCGCGGCGGGTCGAAACCTGGACTCCGGCCGCCTCAGCCGTTTCCCGGTCGACGGTCGTCGTCGTCGCGCCGCTATCGACGAGGAACTTCACCGGACGGCCGTTGAGCGTCGCCTCGACCCAGAAATGGCCGTCGATCGCCATGGGAATGCGCGTTTCCTTGCCCTGGGTCACCGGCGTTCCGACCGCTTCCGCCTTCAGTCGTTGCGCGACCCAGGTGAAATTGTCGCGAAACGCGAACAGGATGAAGCCGCAGGCGAAGATGGCAATCCAGGCCAGCCCGAAGGTCAGCAGCCTCGCCGCCTTCTCGCGGCGCGTCATCAGCATGCCGATGATCAGCATGATCGACATCAGCAGGTAAAGGCCGCCGAGCTGCAGGCTATTGGTCATGGAAGGCAAATCTCCAGCCCGTCAAAGGCCGGCGCAGCCCAATCGGGCAGCTCGGCCGCAAGCGTGTGATAATCGAGGCCGTTCCCCATGTGCACCAGATAAACCTGCCCCACCTTAAGCTCCCGGGCGAAGCCAAGCACGCCGTCGAGGTGCATGTGGGTCGGATGCGGCTTGCGAGTCAGGCAGTCGGCAATCCACACGTCCAGGCCTTGATAAAGCGCTGCCATGTCTTCGTTCAACTCGCTGAAATCAATCGCATAACCGAGCGAACCGCCTGCCTCGTCGAAGCGCATTCCGAGCGACGTGGATCCGCCGTGTGGCTGATCGGCGAACCGGACCTGCGCCTCGCCAAATCTCACCTCGTCAAGGATTTCACGCGCCGCTGCGATCGCGCGATAGAAATCCGACTGGGCGAACGCGTAGCCGAAGCGCTGTTCAAGCTCATCGAGCACGTCGCGCCTGGCATGAAGCGGTATTGGGCCGCCCATCGCCTGTGCGACGGGGCGAAGCTCGTCGATCCCATGGCAGTGATCGCCGTGGGTGTGAGTGACAATGACGCCGTCGAGGCGACTTATTTCAGCCCCGAGGAGCTGCTGCCGAAGGTCGGGCCCGCAATCGACGAGCATGCGCTCGCCCGCGCTTTCCACCAGGATCGAAGTCCTGAGGCGCGCATTTCGCGGCTCATTCGGGTCGCACAAGCCCCAGTCGTTGCCGATCTTCGGGACGCCGGTCGACGTCCCGCAGCCGAGAATGCGCGCCTTCACGCCGCCTTGGGGAAGAGCTTGAAGAAATTGGCCGTGGTCGTCTCCGCCAATCGCTCAGGCTCTTCTGCGCGGAGATCGGCCACGAACCTCGCCGTGTCGGCCACGAAAGCGGGCTCGCATTTCCGGCCGCGGTGCGGAACCGGGGCGAGGAAGGGCGAATCCGTCTCGACCAGCATCTGGTGCGCCGGCAGCCATTTGGCGATCGCCTGCAGGTCCTGGGCATTCTTGAAGGTGACGATGCCCGACAGGGAGACATAGAAGCCGAGGTCGAGGCCCTTGCGCGCGAGCTCGGCCGAGCCTGTGAAGCAGTGGAGCACGCCGGTCACTCCCCCATCCCTGACGGCATCGGAGAGAATAGCGGCGGTGTCCGCTTCGGCCTCGCGGGTGTGGACCACCAGCGGCAGGCCCGTCTGCCGCGCCGCCTCGATATGCGCCTGGAAGCGCTCGCGCTGCGCCGTCCGGTCGGACTTGTCGTAATAATAATCGAGCCCGCACTCCCCGATGGCGATCACTCGCGGGTGATCTGCCGCCTCGGCCAGCGCGGCCGCGCCGAGGTCGGGATGCGCGTCGGCTTCGTGCGGATGCACGCCCACGCTCGCCCATACATCCGGCTCGCGCTCGGCCACGCCGATAATGTCGCTCCACTCGCGCTGACGTGTCGAGATGTTGAGGAAGCCGGTCACACCAGCCTGCCGCGCACTCTCAAGCACTTCGGCCTGGCGCTCGACCAGGCCTTCGTAATTCAGGTGGCAGTGGCTATCGATCAGCCTCATGCCGCCTCCTCGTCCTCCTCCGGCAGTTCGAGCCGCGGGAACAAGGGCGTAGGCTGGGGAATGGGAGTGCCGCCCTCCCCTGCATCGATCAGCGAAATCAGCTTTCCGGCAGCGTCGGGGATGATCGGCGCGATTGCCTGCGTAAGCTCTCGAACCGCGACGACCAGCGTCCCCAGCACTGCTGCCATGCGTTCGGGATCCGTCTTCCGCAGGGTCCACGGCGCTTGGATGTCGACGTACTGGTTGCAGGCGAAGACGGCCTTGATCCAGGCCTCGATTCCGAAGGAGAAGCCGAAGCGGTCGAATGCTTCGGGCATGTCCTGGTTCGCGGTTCGGCTGACCAGATCAAGCAATTCCTTGTCGGCGGCATCGTTGCCTGCTGCCGGAAGGACACCGCCCAAATTCTTGTGAATCATCGACAATGTACGTTGGGCGAGGTTGCCGAAGCTGTTCGCGAGCTCGGAATTGGCACGCGCGACTATCGCTTCGGCGCTGTAGCTCCCGTCCTGGCCGAAAGTGACCTCCCGGAGGAGGAAATAGCGCAGCGCGTCGACCCCGAACCGGTCGGCGAGCACCATCGGGTCGACGACGTTGCCGACGCTCTTCGACATCTTCTCGCCGCGGCTGAGCAGGAAGCCGTGACCATAGACCTGTTTCGGCAGGGCGATCCCCGCGCTCATCAGGAAGGCGGGCCAGTAGACGGCGTGGAAGCGTACCACGTCCTTGCCGATGAGGTGGACGTCCGCCGGCCAGTAGCGCTGCCAAAGCTCGGTCTCGTCCGGATAGCCGAGCCCGGTAATGTAGTTGGTCAGCGCGTCGAGCCAGACGTACATCACGTGGCTGTTGCTGCCGGGGACGGGAACGCCCCAGTCGAAGCTGGTGCGTGAGATGCTGAGGTCCTTGAGGCCGCCCTCAACAAACCGCACGACTTCGTTGCGGCGGCTCTCGGGCCGGATGAAGTCCGGATTGGCCGCATAATGATCGAGCAAGGGCTGCTGGTACTTGGACAGCCGGAAGAACCAGCTTTCCTCGACCGTCCATTCGACCGGCGTGCCCTGCGGCGACAGCTTCGAGCCGTCGTCGGCGCTCAGCAGCTCCTCCGGCTCGTAATAGGCCTCGTCGCGGACCGAGTACCAACCCTCGTATCGGTCGAGATACAGGTCCCCCCTCTCCTCCATCGCCTGCCAGATCGCCTGGCTCGCGCGATAATGATCCGGCTGGGAGGTGCGAATGAAACGGTCGTACGAGACGTTAAGCGTATCGCACATGTCCTGGAAAAGACGCGCCATTTGCTCGGCGAAAACGCGTGGTTTCAAGTCTTCCGCCCGCGCCGCCTGAGCCATCTTCAGTCCATGCTCGTCGGTCCCCGTCTGGAACCGGACGTCGCGGCCTTGGGCACGCTGGAAGCGGGCCATCGCGTCGGCGGCGATCGCCTCATAGGCGTGGCCGATGTGCGGCGGGCCGTTCGGGTAGCTGATCGCGGTCGTGATGTAGAAGGGCTCGCCCATCCGCGATGCCCTAGCCGCCGGTTCCTAGCGCTTCAACTCGCGACCTCGGCAAGGATAGCGCCGAGCTGGAAGATGGTCGCTGCGGGATCGAGCGCGACCTTGGGAGCCACCTGCGCAAGCTCACGAGCTTTGGCATAGGCTTCCAATGCACGCTCCTGCGAGGGTCCGCTCAGGGATCGGGCTTCGCGCGCAATCAGCGACGGCGCGAGGTCGAGGAAGGCCGCGTAGCGGTCAGCGGCGCCTTTCTTGCCCAGCTCGGACGCGAGTTCGGAGCGTCGGGAATTGGTCGGATCGCCTTGTCGAAGGATCGCGAGTGCCGCGTCCTCGAGCTTGGCAAGACCGAGCTCGGCGAAGGCGAGTGCCCTCCCCGCCGAGCCGAACGACATGGCGATAATTCGCTTGCGCTCGGCATCGCTCACGTCTGGCGCGCAGCGTTCGAGGATTGACGTCATGGCGTCATCGTCGAGCGCGTGGAAATCCAGCCTGCGACAACGCGACCGGATAGTCGGCAGGAGCCGTCCAGGCGCATGGCTGGCGAGGAAGAACAGGCTGTTCGCGGGCGGCTCCTCGAGCATCTTCAGCAAAGCGTTGGCGCCGGCCGCCTGCAGCTCGTCGACGGTATCAATAACGACCACGCGCCAAAGGGAAAGCGCCGGCGTAAGGGTCAGGAACTCACCCAGCTCGCGAATTTGCTCGACGCTGATGTCGCGCTTCAGCTTGCCGGTCTTCTCGTCGGTCAACCGCTTGAGCCAGCGCATGTCGGGGTGGCTTTCCGCCTCGACCAGCTTGACGATCGGGTGGTCGTCTTCGGTTTCGATGCCGGGCAGGTCGAAGGGTGGGCCGGCCGCTTCGGCGAGCACCCGGCGCGCGGCGGCGAAAGCGAAGCTGGCCTTCCCGACCCCCTTGGGCCCGGCGAGCAGCCAGGCGTGGTGAAGCTTGCGCGTCGCCCAGGCACTGGCGAATTGCTCGACCGCGTGATCCTGGCCGACGATCATGGCAGCAGGCCGTAAAGCGCCGCCATCAGGCGCGCCGTCACCGCCTCGGGCGACCCGGAAGCATCGACGAGCTTCACCCGATCGGGCTCCTCCGCAGCGATGATGTGGAAGGCCGCCTCCACCTTCCGATGATAATCGTCCGGGCGGCCGCCGATCCGGTCGCTCCCGTCGCTGTCGCGCGCGCGGGCGCGCTGGCCGCCTTCTTTCAGGGTCAGGACCAGCGTTCGATCCGGGAAGTGCGCGCCAATCCCGAAGGCGTTGATCGCGCGCACCGCCTCGATTCCGAGCCCGCCGGCGCCTCCCTGATAAGCGAGTGAGGAATCGATGAAGCGATCGGCCAGCACCCATTGCCCTCTTTCCAGCGCCGGCAGGATTGTCTTGGCGACATGATCGGTGCGAGCCGCGGCAAATAGCAGGGCTTCGGCCTGCGGGCCCCAACGGTCGTCGGTGCCGCTGAGCAGCAATTCGCGGATTCGTTCCGCGCCCTCACTACCGCCGGGCTCGCGGGTGACAATGACGTCAAGGCCGCGTTCGCGAAGCGCCTCGGCCAGCGCCCGAACCTGCGTCGATTTGCCGACCCCTTCCCCGCCCTCGAGGCTGATGAACTTGCCGCGCTGCGTCACGCCATCCCGAGCAAGGATTTGAGGCCGAGCCAGATGCGGCCGAAGAAACCAGCCTTGCCGACGTCCTCGCCCGCCACCAGCGGAACGATCTGCGGCGGAGTGTCGCCTGTCGTCACCACCAGTTGGGCGACTTCCTGGCCCTTCGCGATTGGCGCGACCAGCGGTCCGTCATACCGGATCTTCATTTGCATGTTGCCGGTCGACAAGCCGGCAGGAACCGTCACGGCGAGGTTACGCGGCGCCACCAGCGTGACTTCGCTTGAGCTGCCCAGCTGGACCTTCGCTCTCCCAACCTTGGCCCCGGCGGCGAACAGCGGCTTGGCCTGCCACGCGCCAAAGCCCCATTCGATCAAACGCTTCGATTCGACCACGCGCGAATTCCAGCTCGGGAGCCCCGCGACAACTTCGATCAGCCGGCGGCCATTTTGCTCCGCCGAGCCGGTGAATCCGTAGCCGGCCTCATCGGTGTGGCCAGTCTTCAGTCCATCGGCGCCGGGGACGATCCCCAGGATCGGGTTGCGGTTCGCCTGGGTGATGTCCTGCCCCGCACCCATCGTCTTGCCCCAGGTGAAGCTCGGCAGCGAATAGAATTGCTTGTAGAGCTTGTAATGGTGTTCGATCTCCCACCGGGCCAGCGTCGCGAGGTCGCGCGCGCTGACGTAGGTCACGCCATTGTCCGGCCAGCCATTCGCGGTTCCAAAGTGGCTGTTGGTGAGGCCGATGCGCTGCCCAAGCGCATTCATCTGGTCGGTGAACGCCTGCTCGGTCCCGGCGATGCATTCCGCCAGAACCACCGAGGCGTCGTTGCCCGAAAGCGTGACAATGCCTTTCAGCAGGTTCTCGACGCTCACCTGCTCGCCCGGGGATAGGAACATGGTCGAGCCGGCGGCCGGGCCGTGCCACTTCTGCCAGGTCTCGGGCCGCACGGTGCACATCTTGTTCAAAGGCAGCTGGCCCTTGTCGATCAGCTCGAATGCGACGTCGGTGGTCATCATCTTCGCCATGGACGCCGGCGGCATGCGCATGTCCGCATTCTTCGCGTAGAGCGTGGCGCCGGACGACAGGTCGATCAGATAGGCGACCTTGGCTTCGGTATCGAATTGCGGGGCAGCCGCGGGAGCGGCGCCGGCGAGGAGCAACGAGGCGGCGGTGGCGATGATGATTGTGCGCGACATGGAGTGGAACAGCTTCCCCGATTCAAGGTGAGAGGCCTGTCTATCGCCCCGCAATCGCGTCCGCCAGAACTCCGACCGAGATCGCGTAGAAATTCGAGCAATTGTAATCGAGGATCGCGCGGTAGTTGGAGGTCGCCAGATAGGCAGTCGCGTCCGGCCCATCCGGCTCGATCAGGCTCGCCATCTCATTGTCGGGGAGCGATCGTCCGATCGGCGTCACGCCGAGCGCGCGCCATTCGCGCATGGTTAACCAGCGGCTGTGGCGTCGATAGACCTGCGGGCAACGCTGCGCGGTGGTCCGGCCAACGATCGCGGCGCGGTTGAGGTTCGCCGGTGTCCGGACCCTGATTCCCCAGGCGACGTTGGGCTTCCACCCGGCGTCGCGCAGATAGGTGGCGATGGACGCCAGGCCGTCCAGCTCATTGCTCCAGATGTCGGCAAAGCCGTCGCCGTCGCCGTCCGCGCGAAGGCGGAGGACTACTGAGGGCATGAACTGCGGATAACCAGTCGCTCCGGCCCAGCTGCCCTTAAGGCGCCAGCGCGGGACGCCCTGGTCCATCAGCTTCAACGTCGCGACGAACTCGGTTTCGAAGAAGCCGCGGCGCCTCCCGTAATAACCGAGGCTCGCGAGCGCTTGCAGCAGGTCCGTGCTGCCGGTCACCGTTCCATAACTGGTCTCCAGGCCCCAAATCGCCATCAGCACGGCGGGATCCACGCCATAGCGGTCGTTGATCGCCCGCAGCCCATCGTAATGGTCGGCATAATTGGACTGGCCGCGGCGGATCAACGATCCCGTCACATGCGAGCGCAGGTATGGCTGAAGGGCGCCGACCACGCCCCCGCTGCTGCGCGCAATCGGCTCGGTCCGCTCGAGTTCGATCACGCGCTCGTTCCTGGTGAGGTTTGGGACGTTGGCCTGGATCGTACCTTCGCTGACGCCTTGCTGCCGGGCGAGCGCGGCGAGGCGGAGCTTGTAGCCGTACCACGGATCCATTGCCGGAACGGGTTGCGGATAAGCGGGCTCGAGCCCGCTCGCCTGTGCGAGCTGGAGCGGAGGCTGCGACAGGGGCTGAGCCGAGCCCAGCGACGCTGCAGCGATAGCGATGGCCGCCCAACCCTTCATCCGTCGATCACACTCCTTGATCCAGCGCCGAAGCTAGGGCCCAATGCCCCTCCCCCGCCAGCATGGTTCGGCCCGTGCCTTGCACAGCTTGTCGTGGCGAAGGTATGCGCGTCGGGATTAAGGAGAGGTGGCCGAGTGGTTTAAGGCAGCGGTCTTGAAAACCGCCGTGGGTTCACGCCCACCGTGGGTTCGAATCCCACCCTCTCCGCCACCTGCAGGGCCGTCCGGGCCGTTCGTCGAAATCCGGCCCGCACGCTGCCCTCATTCATCTTGCATTCACGCTACAATTGTAGCACAGCGGATGCGTGGCGCGACGACCCGTCGTGCAGAAAGGGGTTGCAAGAATGCTGAGCAAGCTTCCGCCGCGCGAGCGCCAGATCGTCGATATCCTTTATCAGAACGGGCCCCTCGCCGTGGCCGACATCTGCGATGCACTGCCGGTGCAGCTCAGCGGCTCGGCGGTCCGGGCAATGCTCAAGCGGCTCGAAGACAAGGGCTACGTGCAGCGCAGCGAATCGGACCGCGGTTTCATCTACAGCCCGGTGGTATCCGATACGGTCGCCAAGAAGTCCGCGCTGAGCGAGATCGTGCGCGTCTTTTTCAACGGATCGCCGGCAAGCGCCGCAAGCGCGCTGCTTGGCATGTCGGACAAGCTCAAGGAAGATGAACTCGACAAGCTCGAGCAGATGATTGCTCGCGCTCGCAAGGCCAAAGGGGGCGAGTAAATGTCGGTCCTGATCGCGATTGCTCTGAAGTCGCTGCTGATCGGGGGTGGAACCCTCGGCCTGCTCTATCTGATGAGGAAGCGGTCAGCGGCCGAGCGATCCTGGGTCGCCCATGTCGGCCTTCTGGCGCTGGTCATCATGGCCTTCGCCCCGCTGGCCCTACCGAGCTGGAACGTCGAGGCGCCTGCGCTGCTCGGCCGCGCGGAGGCCCCGGTCGTCGCTCAGCAGCAGCCAGCGATCGAGCTGACCACCACCGCCCCGGCTATCGCCGATCCCGTCAAGGTGCCGATCACCGCCGCTGCAAGCTCGCCACCGGCGCCGGTGACGCAGTCGATCGACCCGATTGCCGCGCTGACCGCGGTCTATGCGGTTCCCGCAGCCCTGCTGCTGTTCATCACCTTCCTCGCGCTTGCGCGGCTCGTCGCGCTGCAGGCGCGGGCCGAGGTGCTCGTCGACGGCCATTGGCTGAGTGCCCTCGCCCGCGCGCAGCGCCGGATGGGATTCAAGCACGGCACGGCCCTGCTGACTAGCAACGAGCTGGCCTCGCCGATCAGCTGGGGCCTCATGCGCCCCGTGATCCTGCTCAACAGCCGGGCGGTCGAGGCCACCGACGAAGCGGAAGCGATTATCGCGCACGAGCTGGCTCACGTCGCGCGGCTCGACTGGGTCAAGCTTCTGCTGGCTCGGGTTGCGACCGCCCTCTTCTGGTTCAACCCGCTGGTATGGCTGCTCGCCCGCGAAGCTCACCAGCTGCGCGAGGAAACGGCAGACGACACCGTCCTCGCAGCGGACATCGCGGATACCGACTATGCGCAGCTTCTGGTCGGCGTGGCGCGGCATGAGTGCCCTGGCCTGTTACTCGGCGCGCATGGCGTTGCTCCTTCCAAGAGCTCGCTCGCACGGCGTGTTGCCCGGGTTCTGGATGTCAAATCGGTCCGTGGCCCGGCTGCGCGCGGCTTCGCGCTGGGCGTCCTGGCTGGCGCTGTACTGGTGGCGGCCCCTCTTGCCGCGCTGACGCTAACGCCGGCCGCGCCGAAGGCACCGAAGCCGCGGGCGTCGAACTTCACGGCGGCCGAGCACCATTCGGTCGTCGCGCCGCAGGTCGAGGCAGTCCAGGCGGACTTGCCGCATATCATCGCCAAGGGCGTATCGACGTCGGTGACATCTGCGGTGGCGGCAGCGACCGCCGTCGCACCTCAGCTCGCGGTGCGGCCCGATGTCCGGGTCGACGGTCCGCGAGGCGAAACGCTCGAGCGGATCAATGGAGCGGTTGTCCGCACATCGCCGAGCGGCGCGAGCGTTACGATCTATCCGCCCGATGCAAACGGCCGGAAAAAGATCGTTACCCGTTCGCCTAACGGCGCGACTGCCGTCGCTTATGCCTATGCATTCGCCCCTGGGGCGGTTGGCGAAGAAAGAGCTGGAAGGGTGACCCCGGAATATATCGCGGCGTTGCAAGCTGCCGTTCCGCGGCTCGTCGAGCTCGATATCGGCGACTTCGCGCAGCTCCGCGCGATCGGCATCACGCCGGACTACGCCCGCGATCTCGTTGCTGCAGGCTTCCCCTCGATCTCGGCGCACGAGCTGGTCGAGGCTCGTGCGGTTGGAGTGACTGGCGATTATGTACGCGCGATGCGCGCCTCGGGCATCCGCGGCGACCTCGATGACTTCGTCCAGCTTCATGCTGTCGGGGTCGATCCGGCCTTCGCCGCAAGGGTCAAGGCTTCCGGCCTCAGGATCCGCGATGCCGACGACCTGGTGGAGCTGAGGGCGCTCGGCACTGCGGCTCCGGCGGCACCGGCACTTCGAGTGCAGCGGATTCACATGAAGATGAAGCACGACAAAGGTTCGCGCGACGAAGGTGGGAACCCGGACGCCTCCCCCGAACCTAACGTGGACCCCGACGGCTGACCTAACCGTCGGGCCGAAGTTCTTGCAGCAAGATTGAGTTTTTCAACGCCCCAGCCGGGGCGATCGGGCGAACCTTGCCCATGAATGAGAGGAGAGTTGACCATGAGCCGCGTATTCAAGCTCGTTTGCGCTTCGCTACTGACCGCCGCGACCCTGTCGGCGACCGCCGCCGCGCAAAGCGGAGACTCGATCCGTTTCTCGCTCGAGCCTCAGCGGGGCGATCCGGCATCGGTACGAGCCGACTTCCGTTCCGACGGGAGCAGCAACCGTGACAATCATTGGTCCACGGGCTTTCGGCCCTCGGAGCTCACCGGCCTGGAGGTGTCCTCCTTTCGTGCTGCCGGCACCCGGCCGATTCACTTCGCCCTGATCCGGGAAGCAGGACGTCTCGATTGCGCCGGAAGCGGCGGTGACAATCATGCAACCGGCACCTGCCGGTTCACCGAGAACGCGGCTTTTGCCCAGATGCTGGCGACCCGCGGAATCGGAAGGCCCGACCGCGAGCAGGCGTTCGGCCTGATGGCAGTCAATGCTCGCCGCGAAACTGTCGATGCCGTGGCCGGCGCGCACTATCCGACGCCCTCCATCGACGATCTGATGGCGCTGGCCGCGCTCGGCGTGGACGGCAGCTACATCACCCGGATGGCAGCCGCGGGCTACCGCCCCGCAACGATCCACTCGCTGGTCGAGTTCAAGGCGCTGGCCATCACACCCGAATGGATCTCCGGGTTCTCGCGCGTCGGTTACGGCAACGTGCCCGGCGACGGCCTGGTGCAGCTCCGCGCGCTGGGCGTCACTCCGGAATATATCGCGGGCTTCCAGCGCCTTGGCTACCGCAGCATCCCGGTCAGCGAGCTCGTGCAGCTGCGGGCGCTTGGCATTACGCCGGAGTTCGCTCGGCAAACGGTGGGAACGCAGGCAGCGCTGCCGCCCGTCAGCAAGCTCGTCGAGTACAAGATATTCGGCAAGCGCCGTTGACCCGGCCGAGCAGTCCGCCCCTTCGCCCCTCTGCCTCCGTGCCGAGTCCTTTGGTCGAACCGTTGGCCGATTGATCGACCGCCGGTCGCGCGTGCTGCTCGGCCTGGATTAGGCAGCCGCCCGACCAATCAATGGGGATTTTGTGACTCGAACGCTGTTGCTTGCAACGGCCGGAATGGCTGCGCTCGCTTTCACCACTGGCGCCGCGGCGCAGGCCACGACGGATGAGCCGGCGCCTGCAACGGGCCGGGCTAGCCGGACAACCGTCTACCAAGGGTCGTTTTTCACCCAATATGCGCCGCGCACGGCGCTCGACATCGTCCAGCGGGTGCCGGGTTTTTCGCTCGACCTCGGCGCCACGCAGACGCAGCAGGGCAGCGTGGACGTGCGCGGATTCTCCGGCACCGCCGGCAATGTCGTCATCAACGGCTCGCGGCCGAGCACCAAGGCGGAGACGCTGGATGTCACGCTATCGCGGATTCCGGCCCAGCAGGTGATCCGGGTGGAGCTGGGGCCCGGCGATCTGTTCGGGTCCGATTATGCGGGCAAGAGCCAGGTGCTCAACGTCGTCCTGTCGCAGCAGGCCGGCATCGATGGCAACGTCACTGCGGCGGCGAAGCGCTGGTACACCGGTTACATCAATACCGATATCCAGGGCTCCGCGCTGATCCGCCGAGGCGCCTCGACCATCAACGTTTCGGCGGGGACCGGCCGCAACCGCCAGCAGGAGGAAGGCACCGACGACATCCGCGACGTGTCGACGGGCCAGCTCGTCGAGCACCGACGCAAGCACAACAGCTATTTCAACAAGGACCCGTTCGTGTCGGCCGCCTGGGGCGTAGAGCATGGTGCGGATCGAGCGTTTCACCTCAACGGCCGCTGGCAGCCGAGCAGGTTCGATCTGTTCCAGGATAATCGGGTGACCCCAGTCGGCGACCCGCAGCACGACGACAATCTCATCCAGACCTACCGCGACCCGGTGATCGAGCTGGGCGGCGACGTGACGCGCCCGCTGGCCGGCGGAGCGCTGAAGTTCGTCGGCCTGGCGACGCGCCGCAAGCGCAACGACGTCGATCAGTATATCCAGCGCAGCGGCCTCATCGAAGACAATGCGCCGATCGACGGCGGCTTCAGGCAGAGCGTCCACGCTCGGCGCAACGAGACCATCGGCCGCGTGACCTGGGCCCGCTCGAACCTATTCGGCCTGTCCTTCGAAGCCGGGGCGGAAGCTGCCTACAACACGCTCGATGACAAGGTTGACCTGCTCGAGATCGACCAGAACGGCCAGGAGAAAAGGATCACGCTTCCCATCGCCGATGCGTTGGTCAAGGAGAAGCGCGGCGAGGTCTACGTCAATCTCGGCAAAACCCTGTCGCCGAGCCTGCGGGTCGACGGCGGGCTCAATTACGAATTTTCCAACCTGACCGTCAGCGGCGACGCGGTGGCCGACCGTACGCTCAAATTCCTGAAGCCGAACCTGACCATCGACTGGAAGCCGGGCGGCGGCTGGCACACGCAGTTCTCGGTTCGCCGAACAGTCGCCCAACTCAATTTCTACGACTTCATCAGCGTGGGGGACCTTTCCGTCCATCGAGTGACCGGCAGCAACGCCGACCTGCAGCCGCAGCGGGCGTGGGAGCTACGGGCGACGGTCGACCACCCGATCTTCGGCGACGGACTGTTCAAGCTCGACCTGGGCCACGACCAGGTCAGCCTGCTGCAGGACCAGATCCTGATCGTCGACGATCAGGGCAATGAGTTCAGCGGGCCCGGCAATCTCGGCACCGGCAAGCGCGATTTCGTAACCTTGACCCTCGACGCCCCGCTGGGCCGCCTGTGGTCGGGCCTTCGCGTGAAGCTCACCGGGACGCTGCAGCGGACCAGGGTCGAGGATCCGATCAGCCATCGGCAGCGCAACTGGAGCGGCTTCTGGCCGACCTGGCAGTACGACCTCAGCATCCGCCGTGATACGAGTGCCCTCTCCTACGGCGTCGAGTTCTTCGACAACCGGCACATCACATTCTTCCGGACCGATGAGTTCGATAGCAACATGAACCGCGGCGTGTTTGTCAGCGCATTCGTCGAGTACCGGCCGACGCCGCGGATGGCGATCAATCTCAGCCTTGACAATGCGCTGGATACCCACGCCGCCCGCGACCGGCTGCTGTTCTTGCCGAACCGCGCACACCCGACGGCGGTCTTCGACGAGTTTCGCGATCGCGACCAACACCGGCAGATTTCGATCACGCTCAAGCACAGCTTCGGCGGGGCGACCGGCACGCGGGTCGCGTCCAAGGGCAATTAGCCGGGGTGGCGAACTGCCGTTGCGGCCGCTAAGAGCCGCGCGACTTCATTCCAACGCGAGGTTCATAGCCGTGGCCGAGCCAGCCATCCTGCCGTTCGACTGGCAGGATCCGTTCGATCTCAATCACCAGCTCACCGACGAGGAGCGGCTCGTTCGCGACACGGCCGAGGGCTATGCGCAGGAAAAGCTGCTTCCGCGCGTCACCAGCGCCTATCTCGACGAGCGGTTCGACCGTGAGATCATGAGCGAGTTCGGCGAGCTCGGCCTGCTCGGTGCGACCATCCCGCTTGAATATGGCGGCGCCGGTCTTGGCTATGTCAGCTATGGGCTGATCGCGCGGGCGGTCGAGCGCGTCGACAGCGGCTATCGTTCCGCGATGTCGGTTCAGTCGAGCCTCGTGATGTACCCGATCTATGCGTACGGCACGGAGGAACAGCGCAGGAAGTTTCTGCCTAAGCTCGCGACCGGCGAATGGGTGGGCTGCTTTGGCCTCACCGAGCCGGACGCCGGCTCCGATCCCGGCGGCATGCGGACCCGCGCCCAGAAGGTCCAGGGCGGATACGTCCTCTCGGGGACCAAGATGTGGATCACCAATTCGCCGATCGCCGATGTTTTCGTCGTCTGGGCGAAGTCCGATGCGCACGACGGCAAGATCCGCGGTTTCGTGCTCGAGAAGGGCATGGGCGGGCTCTCCGCGCCCAAGATCAAGGAGAAGTTGTCGCTTCGCGCCTCCATCACGGGCGAAGTCGTCATGGACGGCGTCGAGGTGGGCGAGGACGCGCTGCTTCCGAACGTCGAGGGTCTCAAGGGACCGTTCGGATGCCTCAATCGCGCTCGCTACGGCATCAGCTGGGGCTCAATGGGAGCCGCCGAGGCCTGCTACCATGCCGCCCGCCAATATACGCTGGACCGCAAGCAGTTCGGCCGTCCCCTCGCCTCCAACCAGTTGGTTCAGCTGAAGCTCGCGAACATGGTCACCGAGATCACGCTCGGATTGCAGGCGTCGCTTCGTGTCGGACGCCGCCTCGAAGCAGGCGAACTCATCCCCGAGACGATCAGCCTGGTGAAACGCAACAATTGCGGGAAAGCGCTGGAGATCGCGCGCGTCGCTCGCGACATGCACGGGGGCAACGGCATCTCGGCCGAGTTCCAGGTCATGCGGCACGCCGCTAACCTCGAGACCGTCAATACGTACGAGGGGACCCACGACGTCCATGCGTTGATCATGGGCCGCGCGATCACGGGCCTGAGCGCCTTCTAGCGAACGACGGCCAACGCCCCTATGTTCGCGCCCGAAACAAGGGGGCGAGATCATGATCGGCTGGATTGTCCTTGGCGTCGCAGTCCTGGCGCTTCTGTACCTGGTCGCGATCTACAATCGCCTCGTGCGGCTGCGCGCCCTGGTCAAGGAAGGGTTTAGCGGCATTACCGTTCAGCTCCGGCGGCGCGCGGACCTGATCCCCAACCTTGTCGAGACTGTTCAGGGCTATGCGACGCACGAACGTGAGGTGTTCGAGGAAGTGTCCAAGGCGCGAGCAGCGAGCGTCAACGCCGGGAGCGTTACGGCAACGGCGCAGGCCGACGCCCAGCTGACCGGTGTGCTCGGGCGCCTGTTCGCGGTCGCCGAGGCTTATCCGGAGCTCAAGGCCAACGAGAATTTCCTCCAGCTCCAGGGCCAGCTCGCCGCAATCGAGAATGAGCTGCAAGGCGCGCGGCGCTATTACAACGCGACAGTCCGCGACCTCAATTCCACCATCCAGAGCTTCCCGCCGGTGCTGATCGCCCGGCCGATGGGCTTTACCGAAGAGCCCTTCTACCAGGACGACGACCCGGCAATCCAAAGCGCTCCGAAAGTAACGTTCGCCAAACCCGCGGCCTGATCTCTACTGCAACCGCCGCAATGCCAAATCGCTTCCAAAGTAGGATTTGGGCTGCAATGCTTATCGTCATGAGGGCGATCGGGAATCGCATGCGCTGCTGGCCCGTAGCCGCCCTTAAGTTCACACAAAATGGCGCCGGACCACGTGAATTTAGTGAACTTAAGCGCGAGCGCCTCCACAAGCTCTTTGCTGCAATTCGATTGTTGTTCGCTTTTTGCCTGGTTTTTCCGGCGCCGGCCGCCGCGGAAGAGCGCATTCTTCGTTATTTGAGCGACGTCCAGGTCCAGAAGGACTCCTCGCTCGAAGTCACCGAACGGATCGATCTTCGCGCGGAGAACGACCGGATCAACCACGGTATCTATCGCGACTTCCCGACGCGTTACCATGCGCGCAACGGAAGCCAGGTGCGGGTCGGCTTCACGTTCGAGGGCGCGACCCTGGACGGCCTGCCGGTGCCCGCTGCGGTCGAGACCATCGCAAACGGCGTCAGGATCAAGGTCGGTGATCCCGACAAGATCGTTGACGCGGGCGAGCACAGCTATGTGCTGCATTATCGGACGACGCGCCAGGTCGGCCGCTTCGACGGTTATGACGAGCTTTACTGGAACGCGACAGGCAACGGCTGGATCTTCCCGATCGACGAGGCCTCGGCGCGCATCCGGCTGCCGGAGCCTCGCCAATTCGGCCATCACGCCGTCTATACGGGCCCCCAGGGCTCGACTGCATCGGATGCCGAGCTGGTCGACGAAAAGCCCGGCGACATCCTCTTCCGGACCACCCGGGAGCTTGGGCCTTACGAAGGCCTGACGGTCGCAGTCGCCTTCCCGAAAGGCGTGGTTGCGGAGCCCACGGAGAGCGAGCGTGCGCGCTGGTGGCTTGCCGACTATGGACCGCCGGCCGCCGGCGTTCTGACGCTGATCGCCCTTAGCTTCTTCTATTTCATCGCCTGGCGCCGTGCCGGGCGTAACCCGCGCGCCGGAACCGTCGTCCCGATCTTCTCGCCGCCGGACGATCTCTCGCCCGCCGCCATGCGCTACGTTTCGAAGATGGGATCGGACAACCGCGCCTTTGCCTCCGCTTTGGTCGACATGGGCGTGCGCGGGCATATCCGGCTGGTCGAGGAAGAACGAGGTTGGCTTTCAGGCAACAAGACCCGGCTCGAGCGCCTGAGCTCCGACGCGATCCTTTCGAGCGAGGAACAATCAGCGCTCGACTGCCTGTGCAGGCCCGGCGAAGAAATCATGATGGAGCAGAAGAACCACGAAAAATTCTCCGCTGCGAAAAGCGCTTTGAGCAGCAGCCTGAAGGAAGAGTTCGAAGGAAAGCTGTTCAGGCGAAACTATGGCTGGGCGTTCGCCGGGCTGATCTTCTTCCTCGGTGCCTTCTGGCTGGTCTGCGCCGCGGTCGCCGCTGCGACCGATGCAATCCCCTTGTGGACGATTGGCGTCGTCGTCGGATGCCTGACCGTTTGCGCGCTGCTTTGGCTGGGGTTCCACGAAACCGCGAAGGGCAAATGCCTGCTCTCGCTAGTCACGCTGTTCGTCGTTGGGATCGCCGGCATAATCGGCATGCCGGTGATAGGCTTCGCATTGAACAGCGGGTGGTGGCAGCCGATCGTCTTGCCGCTGCTGGCCCTGCCTATCGTCGTCTCTGCATTCTGGTGGATCGCCGCCCCGACGCCCGAGGGACGCAAGGTCCTCGACCATATCGCTGGCTTCAAGCAATATCTGTCGATCACCGAACGTGAGCGCCTGGACCGGATGACCGCGCCCGAAGACACGCCGGAGATCTTTGAACGTTACCTCCCTTACGCGATCGCGCTTGGCGTCGAGAACCGTTGGGCGGATCGGTTCGCGGGCGTGCTCGCGGCCGCCGCTGCTCAGGGCCGGCAGGGCTTTGCCTGGTATTCGGGATCGAGCAGCCCCTGGAGCAACCCGGGCGGCTTCGCCGACAGCGTGGGCTCCAGCCTGTCGGATACCATCAGCTCCGCGTCTGCCGCACCCGGATCGAGCAGCGGCTCGGGCGGTGGCGGATCGTCGGGGGGCGGCGGTGGCGGCGGCGGTGGCGGCGGTTGGTAATCAGGCCCAGGCTGGCCGGCGCAGGATTACCGTCGGATCGCCGTGATAACTGGTCTCGTGAAGCCGTTCGAAGCCTAGCCGCTCGGCGAGCTTGAACGACGGCTCGTTGGTCGGCGCGATGATCGCCCAGATTGGAGTCGGTTGGAGGTTGGCTTCCGCCCAGCCCAGCGCAGCGAGGCAAGCTTCTGATGCCATGCCCTTGCCGTGCGTTTCAGCGGCGAACATCCAGCCCATCTCGGGGTCCTCGCCGAATTCGGGATCAAGGCCCCGCCAGGCAGTGAACAGGCCGACATTGCCGATCAGCTTGCCGTCAGCCTTGGTTTCGACCCCCCACGTCCCAAAGCCGTTGAATTGCCAATTGCCGACCGCCGATGTCAGCCGCCTCCAGCAATCCTCGGCGCTCATCGGATCGGGTCCGAAATGCTTGTGCACCTCGGGGTGGCTGACGATTGCATGGTATGAGCGAAAGTCGTCCTTGCGCCAGTGGCGCAGGACAAGGCGTTCCGTCTCGATCCGCGGCGCTTCGCGGAACAAGCGTTATTTCTTGCCGAGCGTCAGACCGCCGAAGCGCTTGTTGAAGCGCGCGACCTGGCCACCTTCGGAAACCTGGCGAGTGCCGCCGACCCAGGCCGGGTGAACCTTCGGGTCGATGTCGAGGTGGAGGGTGTCGCCTTCCTTGCCCCAGGTCGAGCGGACCTGGAACTTGGTGCCGTCGGTCATTTCGACGTTGATCATGTGGTAGTCGGGGTGAATACCGGACTTCATGTGACTTTTCCTTGGGTTAGCCGCTGGTTTCCGACCAGCGACAGCAAGTTGAGCGGCGCCTCTACAGGCAGAGTGCGGAAGTTGCAACCAAGCGAGGTCTAGGCGGCCTGCGGCACCCCTGCCCTGAGGCGCGGCAACAGCAGCTCGGCAATGCGGAAGCCGCCGAACAGCAAGGTTGCGTAGAACAGGTCTCCGGCGACCGTATTCTGGAAGAACGGAATGGCGGCAACGTAGCAGGAGACCAGGCCCGGACCTGTCAGCGGATACATGCCGCTCAGCGCCCAGGTGCCGAAATTGCTCACCAGGAAGAACAGGGCCGAGCTTGCGAGAGCTGCGCCGGCCACCCGCAGCACCGAAATCCGACGCAAGGCGATCCAGCCCAGCACGACGATCAGCGCAATGGCGAGATAAGTCACCCACATGCCCGAATAGAAGCCAAGCACCGCATCGCTCAGCAGCATTGCGCCGAGCGGCGCTGCGAACGCCAGTGGGCGGCGGCCGAGATAGGCACCGCTGAACAGCGCCATCGCGCCGATCGGCGTGAAATTGGGCGGGTGCGGCACAAGCCGCAGGAAGGCGGCGAAGACGATCGCGGACAGAAGCGCGATGATGCGGCTGTGATTGGCGGTCATGGGCGCTCCCTTAGCGACGGCGAGCTGAATTTGACAGCCCATGCCTGCCCTGCCTAGCAAGGCAGCCGACCAGGGTGCCGCCCACCGATGCAAGTCGGACCGGGGGCGGTTCAAAGGGAAGCCGGCGAAAATCCGGCGCTGTGCCCGCAACTGTGAACGTCAGCCACGGCTGGCAAAGTCAGGAACCTGCCTTGGTCCGTCGTCCGTTTCCTCGGCCGGGTCCAGCCGCGGGGCGTGGGCCCTGCCGCCTTCAACAAGGCGGCGATCCCTCTGTGACGACATGTTCGTCATCAGGAGGATCATATGCCCGCACTACCCATCGATGCTACCAATCAGATCGTGATTACCGCTTCGCGCGCGCCCCAAGCGGAGGCCCGGACGCCGGCCAGCGTCTCGATCATCGACGACGCTGAGATAGAGCATCTCGGCCCGCCGCTTGTCGCTGCGCTGATACGCCTCACACCCTCGGTGGCCGTTGCCACGTCCGGCCCTGCGGGATCCTTCACCGAGGTTCGCATCCGAGGCGCCGAGAACAACCACACATTGCTCTTCATCGACGGTATCCGCGCCAACGATCCGGCGAGCGGCGATTTCTCGCGCTTCGAGCTCCTTAATGCCGATCTCGCGTCGCGCATTGAGGTGGTGCGCGGCCCGCAGTCGGCCCTGTGGGGCTCGGATGCGATCGGCGGGGTGATCTCGGTCAACGGACTCGACGACACGGCGGGCCATTCCCTTGCCGGCGAGGCCGGCTCTTTCGGCTTTCGGCGGGCGAGCGCGTCCGGAAGCATTGCATCCGCCAAGGGGAGCCTTTCCGGTGCTCTCGGTTGGCAGCGGTCGACGGGGATCGACAGCTTTGGAGCGCCGGGCGGAGACCGCGACGGCTATCGCAACCTGTCGGGCCGCCTGCGCGGCACCTTAATAGCAACACCGGGTCTGCGGATCGGCGCGTCGGCGTTCGCCCTAACCGGGCATAGCGAGTTCGACGGATACGATCCGTTTACCTTCGAGCACACCGACACGCTCGACAATACCCGCAATCGGCTCGCTGCCGGGCGCGCCTGGGCGGAATTCGGCGGCGCAGACTCAGCCTGGAGCGGAAAGGTCGGCGCCTCGCTGCTTGACTCGTCGAATCGCAACTATCTCGCGAGCACGCCGCTTAACAGGACAAGCGGGTCGCGGCGCACGCTCGATGCACAAATCGAACGGCGTTTCACGATGGGTCGCATGGAGCATCGGCTGATCGTCGCCGGCGAAATCGAAGGTGAGAAGTTCCACGCGCGAGGCTTGAGCTCCGGCCTGTCGACCGACCAGGATCGAAGCCGCTCGCACGGCGCCGCCACGGTCGAATGGCGCGGTGAGGCGGCCGCATTCACGGGCGACGTCGCGGTCCGGCGGGACTTCTTCAACCGCTTCGACGATGTGACGACATTCAGGGCGGCTGCCCAGGTCAATCTGGGCGGCGGCTTCGCGTTCGCGGGTTCCTATGCGCAGGGCATGGCCCAGCCCACTTTCTTCGATCTCTATGGGACGTTTCCGAACAATTTCGTCGGCAATCCGAACCTTAGTCCAGAAACTTCACGGGGCTTCGAAGGATCGCTGCGCTTTCGCAGATCGGCGTTCAGCGCATCGCTGACGGCCTACCGACAGCGCCTCCATCAGGAAATCGTCGACGTGTTCGATTTCACGACCTTTCTGTCGACCACGCGCAACAGCAACGCGATCAGCCACCGGTCAGGGATCGAGGCGGAGGCCGGCTGGCAAGTAAGCCCTCACCTTCGGCTGACGGCGAACTATGCCTTCCTTCATGCGACCCAGCCGGACACGATTTCCGGCCTGCAGGTCAAGGAGCGACGCAGGCCGAAACATAGCGGGTCGGTCGAGGCTGACGGATCGGCCGGTCGCTGGAGCTATGGGGCCTCGATCGCTTATGCCGGGTCTCATCTCGACACGCTGGAGGTTGCGCCGTTCGGCGTCGTTCGGGTGGCACCCTATTGGTTGGCCGACGCTCGCGTCGCCTATGCGCTCAAGCCTGGAGTCGAGCTGATTGCGCGCGGCACGAACCTGTTCGATTCAAGATACCAGGAAGTCGCGGGTTACCACACCGAGGGGCTTGGGGTGTTTGCGGGCATCCGACTGAGTGGCCGGTAGCGCTCAGGCGGCGGGCGGATCGGCGATCATCGCCGTGAATTCGCACTCCGTCGCGACTTCACCGTCCAGGAGCGCCCTGCCGGCGAACTTGCACACGCGAGCGCGCTTCTGGACGAACTCTACCTCGAGCCGGAGGAGCACGCCGGGCTCGACCGGCTTGCGGAACTTCACGCCGTCGATCGACATGAAATAGACCAGCTTGCCCGACCCCGCGAGCCCGAGGCTCTCGACCGCGAGCACCCCCGCGGCCTGTGCAAGGGCCTCGACCTGGAGGACGCCAGGCATGATCGGCCTTCCCGGGAAGTGCCCCTGGAAGAACTCCTCATTCATCGAAACCGCCTTGATCGCGACGATGCCCTTGTCGGGGTCGAGGCTTTCGACCCGGTCGACAAGCAGCATCGGATAGCGATGCGGAAGCGCCGCCATCACCCGCTTGATGTCCAAGGGGCCGATGGCGGTGCTGCCGGTCATCAGGGCTTAGCGGCCCTGTGGCTGGTTAGGACGCGCGGTCGTGGCGGCGGGCGCGTTCGTCTGAATGGTCGTCAGTGCGGTGTTGAGCGCGGCGAGGACGTCATTGGTGACGTCGATCGAGGCGGCCGTCGCGAGGGTCGCGCCCTGCTCAACCATGACGTTCGCGCCACGGCGCTGCATCACCTGGGCGAAGATCGGGTTCATTTTGTCGTCGATCTGCTTGACGATGTACTGCTGGTTCGCCTGAAGCTGCTGACGGCCACGCGCAGCCTGCTCCTGCGCCTGCTCATACTTTGTCTGGAAGGCCTTGGCTCGCGCCTGCAGCGCCGCGTCGGGCTCTTTCCCGGCGAGCGCATTGACTGCCGCCTGGATCGACTGCTGCTCGGTCTGGAGCGGTGCGATCAGCGACTTCTCGCGGGTCTCCTGTGCTGTGGCCTGGCTCTGCAGAGCTGCAATTGCCGTCTTGCAGGCGTTGCAGGTGGAGCGCACGCGATCGATGTCGACGACAGCGACGACCGCAGCCGGAAGCGCCTGGGCCTGGGCCGCGGCGGGGATCAGCGCAGAAGCGCCGAGCGAAGTCATGATAAGCAGTCTTTTCATTAGAATTGGGTTCCTACGTTGAAGCTGAACAATTTGGTGTCGTCGCCCTTTTGCTTGAGCAGCGCCTTGGCAATGTCGATCCGTAAAGGCCCGAAGGGCGAAACCCAGTTGGCGCCAATGCCGATCGACAGGCGCGGCCGGGCGGAATTACCGAGGAAGCGTTCCTGGAAACCGGGGCTCGCAATGAACTGGGTCGCATCGTGCGCGACGCCGTTCGAATCCACGCTGCAATCGGCGGCATTCGTCGTGAACGCAAGCTGGCCGGTCGACGTCGCGGTCGGCGTACAGATATTGCGCGCGTCCTGCAGGATCGGTTTCGTGATGCTCCACAGCGAACCCACGTCCACGAAAGCGGACGGGCGAATGCCCATGCTCTTGAGGCCCGCGCTGGTCGGGAACTGAAGCTCGAGGCGGCCCATGTAATAGGCTCTGGCGCCGATTGCGTCGGTGATAACGGCCTGCGTGAGGTCCAGCGTGCCGTCTGCCTTGTAGGGAACGCGCTGGACGCGGGGTCCGAGGCCGCGGATGTCGAAGCCGCGCAACCCGATGTCGAAGAAGCGATCGGTGAGGCGCACCGCGTCGCGCCCCGGCCCCGGCGACTTCTGGAGCGGAGCGATGTAGCCGCCCTCGCCGTGCGCCGAGAAGACCCAGCCGCCACCGATCGAGTGAAACTTCGTCGCATCGAGTCGTGACCGGATGTAGCGGACATTGCCGCCAAGCCCGGCGAAATCCTCAGACCAGCTCATGCGCTGGCCGCGCGTCGGCCGGATGCCGTCGGTGTCGTCATAGACAGTCGAAAATCCGACGACCGAGGTCAGGCGCTTGCCGATTTCATCGCAGAGATAGCGCCCGGCCTTCAGCGGATCGCAGGCGCTCGGCAGCGGGCCGGTGCCGTCCGGGTCGGTGTAGAAAGTCGCCTGATCGAGCGAGATGCGGTCGGTCTGGAGCGTGTAGCGGCCGCCGAAGCTCCAATATTCGGTGATCGGGAAGCCCATTCGCAGCGCGCCGCCGGTCGTCACCTGCGAATAGGTCGTGTTGCGGTTGTTGCCGATGAAATTGAAGTTTCGGTAGTCGCGGCGGAACAGGTTGCCGCCGAACAGGATGGGTTTGTCGAGGAAGAACGGGTCGGTGAAGCCGGCTTCGATCGACTTCGAATAGACCGACCAGTTGACCGCCGCGTCGAGCGTCTGGCCCTTGCCCATGAAATTGTTTTGACTGACGGCGAGCTGCACGACGAACCGCTCGAGGCTGGAATAGCCGCCCGAGAGCGACAGCTGGCCGGTCGGCTTCTCCTCGACGTTAACGCCGAGGACAACGCGGTCGGGCGCGGATCCTTCGCTTTGCTTGATCTCAAGCTTCTCCTGGAAGAAGCCGAGGCTCTGAATCCGGTCCTGGCTGCGCTTCACCTTCAGCGCATTGAACGCATCGCCCTCGTTCAGGCGAAACTCGCGGCGGATAACCTTGTCCCGGGTCGACGTGTTGCCGGTGATGTCGATGCGCTCGACATAGACGCGAGGTGTCGGACCGACCTTGATGGTCAGGTTCATCAGCTTCTTGTCGGCATCGCGATCATAGGCCGGGTTGATGTCCGCGAAGGCGTAGCCGAGGTTGCCGGCCGCTTCGTTGAGGTTGGTGACCGTATCTTCAACCAGCTTGGCGTTGAACCACGAGCCTGGCTTGATCTTGGCCAGCTTCAGGACCGTGGCATTGGGGAAGTCGCGCAGCGCACTGTCGGCCTCGACCGTGCCGAAGCGATAGCGCGGCCCCTCGTCGACGACGTAGGTGATTACAAAGTCGCGCCGGTCGGGGGTCAGCTCGGCGAGCGCCGAGACGACGCGGAAGTCCGCATAACCCTGGGTCAGATAGAAAGCGCGCAGCTTCTGCTGGTCGGCCGCCAGGCGATCAGGATCGTAAGTGTCGTTCGACTTGAGGAAGCCGAGCGGTCCGCCAGCTTGGCGGGTGTACATTTCCTTGCGCAGGCGGCCGTCGGGGAAATGGGTGTTGCCGAGGATGTTGATCGCCCGGACCTTGGCGAGGTCGCCCTCGTAAATCTCGAACACGACATCGACCCGATTCTGGTCGAGCTGGACGATCTTTGGGTCGACGCGCGCCGCGAAGCGGCCCTGGCGGCGATAGAGCTCGAGGATCCGGTCGACGTCGGCGCGGACCGCGCTGCGGGTAAAGATCTGCCGCGGAGCAAGCTTGATCTCCGGCGTGATCTTGTCCTCCTTGAGGCGCTTGTTGCCTTCCAGGATGATGCGGTTGATCACCGGGTTTTCGCGGACGTTGATGACGAGGTCACCAGTCTCGGCGCCGCCGATCGTGACGTCGGCGAACAATTGCGTCGCGTAGAGGTCCTTCAGCGCCTGGTCGAGCGTCGCCGCCGTGTAGGTCTGGCCGGGCGCGAGGCTTGCGTAAGCGCGAATCGTCTCGGGCTCGAGCCGCTGGTTGCCACGGACGGTGATGGATCGAATCGTCCGGACCGCTGGCGCAGGAGTCGCCTCTGGAGTCGGTGCGGCCTGCGGATTGGTCGTTGCCGGCTGCGCAGTCGTTGTCGCCGGCCGTTGCGGCGGTGCAGCGGGCGCGACCTGCGCGACCAATGGGGCGGACGTACCGCCGAGCATCGTTCCCACTAACAACAACGCGCCCGTGCGGCGGCTAGTAATCTTCGACCTTGAAATCACTCGTCCCCGCCTTTTGTGCGAATAGGAGCAGCGGCGCGCTTCGCCGCAAAGCCCCGGTTACTGCCCTGCCCCAAGCGTCTTAGCCAATCAAGCGTTGAAGCCCGTCCCAAAGGCCAAGCCGGCCCAAATCGTTGACTGTCAGGAAAAGCATCAGCGCGAAGACCAGGGCGAGGCCTCCCCGGAACGCAAGCTCCAAAGCCTCGGCGCTGAGCGGGCGCCTCCGCACAGCCTCGATGACATAGAAAAACAGGTGGCCTCCATCCAGCATCGGGACTGGCAAGAGGTTGATGAATCCGAGATTAATTGAAAGGAATGCGAGCAGGCCGATGAAGGGCAGCAAGCCCATCTCGGCACCGCTGCCAGCGACCCGCGCGATGGTGATCGGCCCGCCCAGCTGCTTGGTCGACACCCGGCCCCTGATCAGCTGCCCGATCCCGTCGACGAGCGTTTCGACATTTCGGGCGGTCTGCGTCACCGCCATGGGAACCGCCCTGAACAACGGCACGGGCTGGTTGACCCGAACCGCGGAGCGAATCCCAAATACACCTGCTTTGAAGTTCCGCCCCGCGCCGTCTGGAATTTCCTCGGAGTGGAGGTGAACCTTGACCGTCTGCCTCGCGCCACCGCGATCGATTTCGACCGGCACTGTCTCGTCGGGGCGAATCACGACGACGTTGGCGATTGCTTCGAAGGTCGGCGTGTCCCTCCCGGCAATTGAGACAATTCGATCGCCAGGCCTGATCCCCGCCTCTGCCGCGGCGGTCTTTGCAACGACTTGACCAACGACATTGGTTTGCGGCGTTCCGACCAGTGAGAAGAAGGCGGTGTAGATCAGGATGGCGAGCAAGAAGTTGGCCGCGGGCCCGGCGAGGACGACCAGGAAGCGCTGCCAAACCGGTCGCAGCTGGAAAGCGCGGTCGCGCAGCTCCTCGGGGATCGTTTCGATATCCGCCGGTTCGCTCGCCGGAGTCATGTCGCCGACGAACTTCACGTAGCCGCCAAGCGGCAGCCAGGCGATCTTCCACCGGGTACCCTGGCGGTCGGTCCACCCGATCAGCTCCCGCCCGAAGCCGATCGAGAAAGTCTCGGCGGGAATTCCGAATAATCTCGCGACGAGATAATGGCCAAGCTCATGGAAGAATACCAGCGGGCCGAGCGCGCACAGGAAAGCCAGTATCGCTAGCCAGAGTGGGGGTGATGGAATCATCGGGCGGTGCAGCTCGCAATCATCATGGCCTTGGCTCGTTCCCGCGTCACCCGGTCGATCTCCAACACGTCGCCGATTGAGCGCGGCGCATCGTATGCGGCGTCGCTAAGCGCTTCGTGAACGACATTGGCAATCTCGGGAAACGAGATCTCGCTGTCCAGGAAGCTCGCGACCGCAACCTCGTTGGCGGCATTCAGGACGATCGGCGCGGCGCCACCGGCCTCCAGCGCCTCACGAGCCAGTCGCAATGCCGGAAAGCGTTCGATATCCGGCGCCTCGAAATCCAGCCGCCCAATTGCAGCAAGGTCGAGGCGCTGAGCCGGTGTCGCCATGCGCTCCGGCCAGGCGAGCGCATAGGCAAGGGGAATGCGCATGTCCGCGCTGCCAAGCTGGGCGAGCACCGATCCGTCGACGAACTCCACCATCGAATGAACGACCGACTGCGGGTGGACGAGGATCTCGATATGCTCCGACGGAAGGTTGAACAGATAATGCGCTTCGATCAGCTCGAGCCCCTTGTTCATCATCGTGGCGGAATCGACCGAGATCTTGGCGCCCATCGACCAATTGGGGTGGGCAACTGCCTGGGCGGGCGTCGCTGCGCCCATTGTCTCGGCGGATGCGGCTCGGAATGGGCCTCCACTCGCGGTCAGGAGCACTCTTGAGACATCTTCCGAGCGGCTTCCCGCAAGGCACTGGAAAATAGCATTATGCTCGCTATCGACCGGCAATATAGTCGCGCCTGACGAACGAGCCGCGCCGGTCATCAGCGCGCCAGCCGTGACCAATGCCTCCTTGTTGGCCAGTGCCACCGTCTTGCCCGCTTCAATGGCCCCCATCACCGGTCTCAGCCCGGCACAACCCACGATCGCGGCAATCACGAGATCCGCGTCGCCGGCAGCGGCCTCGATCAGCGCGCCTTCCCCGGCAGCAGCCCGGCAATCGGTGCCGGCAAGCAGCTCGGCTAGCGCCTGGTAGCGGCTCTCGTCGGCGACCACAGCGAGTCTCGCGCCGGTGCGTCGCGCGATGTCAGCCAACGCCTCGACGTTGGTTGCGGCCGTGACTGCGGTGACCGCGAAACGGTCAGGGTTGCGCTCGACCAAGTCGAGAGTCGACTGGCCGATCGAGCCGGTCGCTCCAAGGATGGCGATGCTGCGCGTCACGTCAGCCCCATTAGCTGGGCAACGGCGGTCAGCACAGCCACCGGCACAAGCCCGTCGAGGCGATCGAGCACCCCGCCATGCCCCGGCAGCCAGTTGCCGCTGTCCTTGATCCCTGCGCGTCGCTTCATCCAGCTCTCGAACAGGTCGCCCATCTGAGCGGCGATGGCGAACAGCGGCGGAAAGGCCAGCATCCCCTTGTTAAGGCCGACCGCGAGTACCCAGGCGCCGCCGAACAAGGTCGCTGCCGCCATCCCGCCATAGAGGCCCTCGACGGTCTTGTTTGGGCTGATCGAGGAGGCGAGCTTGCGCCGGCCGAAGCGGCGTCCCGCGAAATAGGCGCCGATGTCGGTCGACCAGGTGACGATGAACGCCCAGACCAGCAGGTCCAGCCCGCCGCGCTCGCGGATCCAGAGCAGGGCAAGCGCCGGAAGCAGCGCGTAGAGAAATCCCCATACATACCAGGCCGGGTTCCAGCCACGCACGATCCGCGTCCATTCGTAGAACATCGCGGTTGCGACGGCGGCAACGAAAATGGCGAGCGCGTCACCTCCGACATAGGCCGCGAGCAACGCCGTCATGATCATGATCGCGCCGGTCAGGGCGCGGACCGTGAGCTCGTTCATTCGGTCTCCCCTCGCCCGCCGAACCGCCGCTCGCGACCCGCATAGACTTCCAACGCCTGGGCGAAAGCCTGTTCGTCGAAGTCGGGCCAGAGCGTGTCGAGGAACAAGAGCTCGGCGTATGCTGCCTGCCAAAGCAGGAAGTTCGACAGCCTGACTTCGCCGGAGGTCCGGATCAACAGGTCTAGTTCCGGCAGGTCGGCCGTCTGCAGCGCGTTGCCGACGGAGGCCTCGTCGATCGAGGCCGGATCGATCTCGCCCTTGGCAGCCCGGACGGCCAGTTGCCTGGCAGCAGCAGCAATCTCGGCGCGTGAGCCGTAGCTGAGCGCGACGACCAGGGTCAGGCGGTCGTTGCCGGCGGTGTGCTCGACCGCGCGCTCGAGCCGCTCGACGAGCTCGGCACCGAAGGCGGAATGGTCACCGATCAGCCGCAGCCGGACGCCTTCCTTTTCCAGGGTCTTCAGCTCGCGCTCGAGATAGAAACGCATCAGCGCAGTAAGGTCGGATATTTCCTCGGTGCTTCGACGCCAATTCTCCGACGAGAAGGCGTAAAGCGTGAGCACTTCGACGCCATTGTCGGCGGCCGCCTGCAACGCGCGGCGGACGGCTTCGGCGCCGGCGCGATGTCCGGCGGCGCGCGGGAGGCCGCGTCGCTTCGCCCAGCGTCCGTTGCCGTCCATGATGATCGCGACGTGACGCGGGACTCTGCTGCGGTTTCCGAGCCCGGCCGCGCCCTCCGTCGGGGCCGGTGGCGGGGTCACTTGCCCAGGATTTCCTTTTCCTTCGCGGCGGCGGCTTCGTCGATTTCCTTGATCGTCTCGTCCGTCAGCTTCTGGATGTCGTGTTCGAGCCGCTTGCGCTCGTCCTCGCTGATTTCATGCTTCTTCTCATCGGCCTTGGCGTGCTCCATTCCGTCCCGGCGGACATTGCGAACGGCGATGCGCGCCTTCTCGGCATATTGGCCGACGAGCTTGGCAAGCTCCTTGCGGCGCTCCTCGGTGAGCTCGGGGATCGGCAGGCGGATCATCTGGCCGTCGGTGATGGGATTGAGGCCGAGGCCGGCCGCCCGGATCGCCTTTTCGACGGGTCCGACGTTCGAGCGGTCCCACACCTGCACCGACAGCATCCGCGCTTCGGGCGTCGAGACCGTCGCAACCTGGTTGAGCGGCATGCTGGCGCCGTAAACCTCGACATGGACCGGATCGAGCAAGGCCGTCGAGGCCCGGCCCGTGCGGAGCCCGGCGAGATCGTGCTTCAGCGCTTCCACCGCGCCGTGCATTCGGCGCTTGAGGTCGGCGGTGCTGACCGTGGTCGTCATAAGCTACTCCCCATTCTGGACGACCGTCGCGGTTCCTCCGCCCTCGATCACCTGGGCAAGATTGCCCGGCTGGCGGATGTTGAACACGACGATCGGAATATTGTTGTCGCGGCAGAGCGCAACCGCGGCCGCGTCCATCACCTTGAGGTCGTCACTCAGGACCCGGCCGAAAGTCACTGTATCGTAACGCGTTGCGTCAGAGACCTTCTTCGGGTCGGCAGTGTAGATGCCGTCGACGCTGGTGCCCTTGAACAGCGCATCGCAGCTCATCTCTGCCGCGCGCAGCGCGGCCGCGGTGTCGGTGGTGAAGTATGGGTTGCCGGTGCCGGCGGCGAACAGGACGATCCGGCCCTTTTCCAGGTGTCGAAGCGCGCGGCGGCGAATGTAGGGCTCGGAGACGCTCGCCATCGGGATCGCGGATAGCACGCGGGTGTCGACGCCGAGCTTCTCCAGCGCATTCTGCAGCGCGAGGGCGTTCATCACCGTCGCCAGCATGCCCATGTAATCGGCGGTGGCTCGGTCAAAGCCCTTCGCGGCCGCGGCCATGCCGCGGAAGATATTGCCGCCACCGACGACGACACACAGCTCATGGCCCTTGCCCTTGGCCGCGGCGATCTCGCCGGCGAGCCCTGCGACCGCGTCGGGTTCGATGCCGAACTGACCCTGTCCCATCAAGGCCTCGCCCGAGACCTTGAGCAGAATCCGGTTGAATCGCGGACGGGTCATGCGGGTCGGGATGTCCTCAAGCTGCAATAAAAGCGCCTCGCCTTTATGGTGCGCTTGCGGCCTTGCCAACCACAATCACGGCTGCTCACAAGAGCCCATGGACCCCGAGGTTGCAGAGATCGTAGCAGACGCGCGCTGGTTCCCGCTGCGCCACGATCCGGACGCGGACGCGATCCACTTCGCCTGGATCCCGCCCGAGACCCACCGCGCGCTCACCTTTCTCACCGATCTCCGCCCGGACGAGGTTCGGACGATTCCGCGATCGCGGATCAGCGACGTGAGCCTGGCCGAAGCGCCGCTGCATCTCATACTCCACTCGGGCCTCGGCGGCTCGACTTTGCTTGCGCGCGCGCTGGCGCAGCAGGGCGTCGTCACCACGCTCAAGGAGCCGCCGATCCTGACTGACGTCGTGGCCTTCGGACTCCAGGCGAGCGCCGAGGAGACCCGCCTGTTGCTCGCTGAGGTCAGCTCGCTGATGAGCCGGTCGTTCAACCCGGGCGAAGCGGTCGTGTCGAAGATGAGCAGCGTCGGCAATGGCCTCGGGTCGACCATCGCCGAGATGCGGCCCGACACGAAGATTCTGTGCCTCCAGACGCCGCTCGAGCGATTCCTCGCCTCGCTGGCGTCCAAGGGCGATCAAGGGCGCGCCGGCGCACGCCGCCTGTTCATCGGCCTGCAGAACTCGCGGATGACATGCGTCACGATCGCCGAGGGCGAGCTGGACGAATATCCCGACCTAGCCCTGGGCGCGCTGGCCTGGCTGTCGATCGAGAAGCTGATGATCGAGGCCGGCGAGCGCTTCGGTGCCGAGCGCGTCCGCTCGCTGGGTAGCGAGGCGTTGCTCAACGACCCGCGGGCAAGCTTGCGGGCCATTGCCGATCACTTCGATCTCGCGCTCGACGTCGAGGCCCGGCTGGCCGCCGGCGTTTTCGACCGTCATGCGAAGACCGGCCAGCCGTTCGATGAAAGCCAGCGCATGGCGGCGTTCCGCGCGACGCTGAGCGCCCACGGGGCCGAAATCGATAAGGTGATGGATTGGGCAGGCAAGGTCGCCGAGGCAACTGGGGTCGCGTGGGACCTTTCCTACCCGCTTTTCGATTGAGGTCGCTTAGGCGACGGGTTCAGGGTTTTTTTTAACGCCCGAAGCCGCGGCCACCTCGGCGGCGAAGTCGTCGACCTTCTTCTCGATGCCTTCACCGAGCTGGAAGCGGACGAATCCCGCAAGCACGATGCCGGTGCCGGCGTCCTTGGCGGCGGACGCGACGACCTCGGCGACCGGAGTCTTGCCGTCCATCACGAACAGCTGCGAGGTCAGCGCATTTTCCTTGCGGAACTTGGCGAGGCCGCCCTCGACCATCTTCTCGATGATGTTCTGCGGCTTGCCACTTTCCTTCGCCTTCTCCATCGCGATCGAACGCTCGCGATCGATCAGGTCCGCCGGCAGCTCCTCCGCGGTCAGCGCAAGCGGATGCGCGGCGGCGACGTGCATCGCGATCTGCTTGCCGAGGGCGGTCAGCGTCTCGGCAGGCGCGGCGCTCTCGAGAGCGACCAGCACGCCGATCTTGCCGAGGCCCGGCGCGACCTGGTTGTGGACGTAAGGCACGATCGCGCCCTCACCCACTTCGAGCAGCGCGGCGCGCCGCAGCGACTGGTTCTCGCCGATCTTGGCGATGTTGTCGGTCAGCTTCTCCTGGACCGTGCCGCCCTCGGGATATTGCGCGGCGCCCAGCGCCTCGACGTCGGTGCCATGCTGAAGTGCGAGGCCCGCGACATTCTTCACGAAGTCCTGGAATAGCTCGTTCTTGGCGACGAAGTCGGTTTCCGAATTGACCTCGACGACCGCGCCGCGCTTGCCCTCGACGGCAACGCCGACGAGACCTTCCGAGGCGGTGCGCCCGGCCTTCTTAGCGGCCGCGGACAAGCCCTTGGCACGCAGCCAGTCGATCGCGGCTTCCATGTTGCCGTTGGTCTCGGCAAGCGCCTTCTTGCAGTCCATCATGCCGGCGCTCGTGCGCTCGCGCAGTTCCTTCACAGCAGCAGCCGTGATCTCAGCCATTTCATCATTCCTTTTGTATGAAATTCCGGCGCGTGACCGGCTCATTTCAAAGATGGGTATTGGTGGCTCAGGCTTCCAGCGCGACTTCGGCCGGCGGCTCGGCCATCTCGCCGATGTCCTGGCCACGCGCCGCGGCGTTGCCGGTCCGGCCCTCGCCGACCGCCTGCGCGACTGCGTCCGTGTAGAGGCGGATCGCGCGGCTGGCGTCGTCATTGCCCGGAACCGGGAATGCGATTCCACTCGGGTCGCTGTTCGAATCGAGGATCGCGACGACCGGGATGCCAAGCGTGTTGGCTTCCTTGATCGCCAGCTCTTCCTTGTTCGTGTCGACGACGAACATGACGTCGGGAAGCCCACCCATGTCGCGGATTCCGCCAAGGCTCTTCTCAAGCTTGTCGCGCTCGCGGGTCAACTGGAGCACTTCCTTCTTGGTGAGGCCGGCGGTGTCGCCGCTCAGCTGCTCCTCGAGGCTCTTGAGGCGCTTGATCGAGTTGGAGATGGTCTTCCAGTTGGTCAGCATGCCGCCGAGCCAGCGGTGGTTGACGAAATGCTGGCCCGAAGCCTGCGCGGCCTCGGCGATCGCGTCCTGCGCCTGGCGCTTGGTGCCGACGAACAGCACCTTGCCGCCGCGGGCGACCGTCTGCTGGACGAAGTCGAGCGCGCGCGCGAACAGCGGCACGGTCTGCGACAGGTCGATGATGTGCACCCCGTTGCGGTCGCCGAAGATGTACGGCTTCATCTTGGGGTTCCAGCGGTGGGTCTGGTGGCCGAA
>Ga0070666_10000213_pt1 | contig 39942 bp, 53 predicted proteins | sample KBSS23metaG_FD_64677 | JGI IMG/M metagenome (GOLD analysis project Ga0070666, IMG submission 64677) | Switchgrass rhizosphere microbial communities from Kellogg Biological Station, Michigan, USA - KBS S2-3 metaG | ecosystem: Host-associated > Plants > Roots > Rhizosphere > Soil ... | reverse complement strand
GAAACGACGGGCGTCTTCCAGCTAGAAGGCGGCGGGATGACCCGCTACGTCCAGCAGCTCAAACCACAAAGTGTTCGTGAGCTTTCGGCTATGGTCGCGTTGTACCGACCGGGTCCGATGGATCACATCCCCCGCTTCATTGATGCAAAGCACGGGCGCGTACAGCCGACTTATCTTGACGAGAAGATGCGACCGATTCTCGAAGAGACGTACGGCGTTATCGTTTATCAGGACCAAGTCCTGCAACTCGTGCGTGCGCTCGCTGGATTCTCTCTTGGTAAGGCAGACGTTCTTCGCCGCGCGATGGGAAAGAAGGACGTCAAAGCGATGAAGGAAATGCAAACGGAATATTTTTCCGGTTGCGAAGAGCATGGCGTCACGAAGGATACGGCGAAGAAGGTTTGGGAGCTGTTGCTTCCGTTTGCCGGATATGCATTCAACAAGGCGCACAGCGTCTGCTATGCCTTACTCGCGTATCAGACCGCGTATCTCAAGGCGAACTTCCCGATCGAGTACATGGCAGGACTTCTCGCCGTGTATCGGTCACGTGAAGATCGCGTCACAACTTTTATTGAAGAGTGTCGACGCCAGAAGATCCAGGTGCTCCCACCCGATGTGAATTCTTCGCTCGCCGACTTCTCGATCGTGCTGGAGCAGATCGTCCACAAGAACGGCAAGCCGAAGGGCGATCTAAAACCCACGAATGGGAAGCATAAGACGGATGCGAATGCAGAGATCCGGGATTCGAAGTTTGGAAATATCCGGTTCGGGCTCGCGGCGATCAAGAATGTGGGCGCAGGAATCGTCGAGGCAATCATCAAGGACCGAGACGAGAATGGGAAGTTCACGCACTTGTTCGAGTTCGCCGAACGCGTTCGTCCGTTTGGGCTGAGCAAGTCGGCACTCGAGTCGCTTATTCGTGCGGGCGCGTTCGATGGCGTCGATCCAAACCGTAACAAGCTGCTGCAAATGGTGGAAGCTTCGCTCTCGTATGCGGACTCGATGGGAAGGAATCGAGCGGCGGGGCAAGGCGCATTATGGGAGGGCGACGGAAACGGTCAAGCTCATTCGTATCCCGCGCTTCCCGAATTCCAAGCGCCGACCCGAGCCGAGCAACTCGCGATGGAAAAGGAAGTCCTGGGAATCTATGTCTCCGACCATCCGTTACGAGGCTTTGAGCGAGTGATCTCCACGACGGCTACCCATGAGTGCGTGGGGGTCGCCGAACTCGACGAAGGAGTTCACGTGAAACTTGCGGGCGTCATCGCCGGTCTGAAGCAGATTGTGACCAAGTCAAAAGGCGAACGGATGGCGTCGCTTGTTTTGGAGGACCTGAGCGGACAGGCGACAGTGATCGCATTTCCCGCTACGTTTGCGAAGATGCGCGAGCATCTAGTCAAGGATACGGTGGTCCAACTAACGGGTGTGATCATGCACCGGGAAAGACCGGGCATCGGCGGCGATAAGAGCGTTGAGGTTCGACTCGAAGAGATTCAGCCTCTGACGCCAAGCTTCGATTTCGGTACGAATATGGCTCCAGACCTAGGCGGTTTGGTCACACTTCGCATCTTCCGCGCAACCGAAAAGCAACTCGCGAGTCTGAAGACTGTACTGGAGCGAAACCCGGGCGGCTATGAGGTGTTCATTCAAATCATGCCGGACGACACGCATCAGCCGTTCTTCGTGCCGTACAGAATCCGTGCGACGGAAGAAGCATTGAACGAAATCAAGGCATCCGTTGGACGATGTGAAATCAAAGTGATCCATCCTCGACAACTTGGACCGACTGACTCGGGAGTAGCCGAGACCGCAGCAATATGAAGAAAATTTACCTAGCCATTTCGCTCTTGATTGCAGCCGCGCCGGCGTCGGTGTTCGCGCAAAGAGATTTCGATCTACACGTTGCAAGCCTGCGCGTTCTTCAACGTCGCGATGTGCAAGCCGACATGAAGGTAACTCCAGCGCAAAGAGCGAAGATGGACAAGTTCGCGGACGAATATAACTCGGAGGCGAAAGCGTACATCGCCGAACTGCAGAAGCAAGGCAAGCAGGATGAAAAACTGCCCGATCAGACGATGTACATGATGTTGGCCAAGCTCAAGCAGAACGTGATGAGTGTTCTCGATGCGAATCAACTCCAGCGCTTGCGCCAGATCAGCTTGCAGGTTTACGGTCTCAATGGATTGCTAGATGACACGGTGGGGACGAAGATCGGACTCACCAAAGATCAAATCGCGCGCATCCACAAGCGATATGAGGATGGATCGAAACAGGCGAACGATCTGATGACGAATGCGATGAAACCGGTGAATGCCCAGTTCAAAAACGCGAAGCCAAAGAATCAAGCGGAAGCCGATCAGATGAGAAAGGCATACGAAGGCAAGAGCAAAGTCGCGATGGATGCGGTTGTTCCCCAGGTGCAAAACGCTAGGGAAAGCGCCCAGAAAGACATTCTCGCGATCATTACTCCGGCGCAGAAGAGTACGTACCTGGCATTGCAGGGAAAGAAATTCACGCCGACCGCGAATGGAGATGCTCCTGGCTCTTCGCCCAAAAAGACCACGAAGAAGCCGGCGAAGAAACCTGCGACGGGTAAGGGACACGCTTAATCCAGTGCCGTGCGAATAGAATAGATATTCGCATGACGATCGCCGAGAAGTTTTCTGAATTGCGCGCCCGCAACGAGCGGGCGCTGATTCTTTTTGTGACCGCGGGCGATCCTTCGCTCGAAGACCTTCCTGCGATTCTCGATGCCCTCCAAGAGGGTGGTGCGGATTTGATCGAGGTTGGCATACCCTTCAGCGACCCGATCGCGGACGGTCCTATTATCCAAGCAAGCAGTCAACGCGCTCTCGACCGTGGTGTCACGCCTAAGGGTGTGCTCGATGCACTGGCAAGTTCGAAGATCAATGTGCCCGTGATCACGATGGGCTATTACAACACGCTCTTGCGACTTGGCCTCGGCGAGAGCGCAGCCGCATTGAGCAAGGCGGGAGCGAACGCAACGATCATCACGGACATCACGCCAGAAGAATCGTCCGACTGGATCGCCGCTTCGAAAGCGAACCACCTCGACAACATTTTTCTTGCCGCGCCAACCAGCACGGATGCACGGCTCGACGAAGTCTGCAAGCACTCCAGCGGATTTGTCTATGCGGTTTCGCGGACGGGAGTTACGGGGTCCGCTTCGGCGGTTCCTGCCGACGTTCAGGATCTGGTGCAACGAATTAAGTCGAGAACGCAACTTCCCGTCTGTGTGGGCTTCGGGATTTCAAAACCCGAGCATGTGAAGATGGTGTGCGAGGTTGCCGATGGTGCGGTGATTGGTAGTTGGTTGGTGGACTCGATCGCGAAAACCTGGGATGGCGGAAAAGGGAAGAGCGACTTGGTGCAGCAGATCAAGGCGCTAAAGGCTGCGACCCGATAGCTTCTGCGACTACTTGCCTGCCTTCTTGTCGTGCTCGGCCCTTTCCTGTTTAACTGTTGCCTTTGCCGAATTGGCCGCATTCTGAGTGGCCTTCGCGGCGATCTGGGCGTCCTTCTTCATTGCATCGCCGGTCTCCTTTGCGGCGTGCTGGAGGTCTTGCCCGGCGGCGTGATAGTCGGATTTAGATTCCTGACTGCAGCCCAGGATGAGAAAACAAAGAAGAGGAGCGAAGGCAACAGGTTTCATCCTTTGGCCGACGCAACCCGCTGCTAATGTGTTCCGGAATTCCCCTCTCCTTGTGAGCTGCTTTTGTCATCGAGGAGAATGAATGGGAGGGCAAGCCAGCGAGCAGGGGGAGGGGCAAGGGGTGGGGGTTCCGAACTATTCTCGGTTTCTAAATCTCGGTTCGGATCTCGTTCGCTGCCTACACAAATTTTGGATCTCTTCTAAGACCATAGGCATCTCCGATAACACACGAAGCGAAGGAAATCGGACCGTAAAGATTCCAGCCTCTCCCAAATCGTAATCACGCTGTCGATCTCGTTCCTTGGTTTGCTCGTGTTGCTCGCCGTCAACTTCGATGTTCAGCTTTGCTTCCGGGCAATAGAAGTCGAGCCAATAGGTCAGCACGGGATGATTTCGACGAATGCTGTATCCGATGCGATGGTCTCGAAGATTTTCCCAGAGGCGTTCCTCGGAGAAAGGACTTGCCTTGCGCAGGCTGCGAGCTCTGGCGACGGCGCCTGGGTTTCGGTTTCTGACGCCATTCCTGACTTGACGACCCTGCACGACGTTTTACATTGTATTCCGGGTTTGGACCTACGATTCCCGTTAACTTTTTCGAAACCCCCACCCCCGACCCCTCCCCCTGCTCGTCGCTCATTCAGATTGGAGGCGTCACGCAAACTGGCTGGAGCGACTCACAAGGAGAGGGGGGCCGCGACTCGAATCTCGGTATATCGACATGACGGCCGCCTCCTCGCAGATACAGATTTGAGGCGTCACGCAAACTGCCTGGGGCGACTCACAAGGAGAGGGGGCCGCGATTCGAATCCCCTTGCTCGATATTGAATTTGTGCTCGTCGCTCTTTCAGATGGGAGGCATCACACAATCGAGCAGGAGTGACTCGCAAGGAGAGGGGGCCGCGACCGAAAGCCTTTGCGTCGGTCTCGATTCCTCAATCGCCCAACATCTGACTCTTAACCCCACCACCCAGAGCGGCAAAAAGAAAATGGGCCAGCAGATATCTGCTGGCCCAATCCCTATCCGAGTGAGAGAAACTTATCGTGCGTAAAATTCGACGACTTGCTGCTCTTGGAAGAACGTGGGGAAGTCTTCGCGCTCTGGGAGTGCGATGATCTTTCCGCGGAACTGCGTCACATCCGGTTCCATATAGGCCGGGACGCGCGCGCCCTCAAAGTGGTTGTCTCGCGCGATGCGGCGGCTTGCCGGTCGATCGCGAACTTCGACTACGTCTCCAACCTTGAGCTGGAAGCTCGAGATGTTAACGAGTCGGCCGTTCACGAGGATATGGCAGTGGCTCACCATTTGTCGCGCTTGGAAAATCGTGCGCGCAAAACCCAGTCTCCACACGGCTGTCGCAAGACGCATCTCCAACAGTCGGAGGAAGTTCAAGCTCGTGTTGCCGGGCATGCGCTGAGCTTTCTTGAATGTATTCAAGAATTGCTTCTCAAGCATGTTGTAGTAGCGTCGAATCACCTGTTTGGCCAAAAGCTGTTCGCCGTATTCAGACTGGCGACGATCTTTCAGATTTGGACCATGTTGTCCAGGCGGTGTTGGACGCTTTGTTGCAGGGCTCTTCGGACGGCCCCAAATGTCATAGCCGACGATGCGGCAGATGTCGTTTTTCCTTCCTCGGTAGGTCGCCATAGGGTTCATTTGGGCGGGTCCAGATCGGCCCGCCAGAGGGGAGAGGATACCCCAGGGGTCCGTCTCGCCACCCCTATTTTGGGCCGACATTTGGGGCCGTGCCAGGTCAAAAAGGCTGGCTTTGAGCCTGGGCAGATATTATGGGAAAAATGCCGATTGCAGCTGTCTTTGCACTTATAGCCCTCCAGGTCGCTCCTACCTGTCAAACTTACCTGCTTCCGAATCCTGCTTCCAATCTATTTGCGAAAGACAAAGTTGTGCAAATCGAGCTACCGCCGATCCCCACAAACGTGGCCTGGACGGAGGCCGTGCCTTCTTGGAACGTGGACCACGCGGATGCCGCTGACCTTGTTGTTGAGGCTCGGGTGGTCTATCCGGATCACGCGACCAAGTACTACTCGTTTGGGCATTGGTCGGGCTCGGACCTCATCGGTTTGCGGTCGAGCGTCTCAGGGCAGAAGGATGAAGACGGCACCGTCCTCACCGATACACTCCGCGTGACCCGTCCGGGTGGGCAGATCCAATTTCGTCTTACAGGTCGAGTTTCAGGGCCTGGGCCGTTGCCCAAGTTGAGCCGGCTGTTTGTAAACGTCTGCGACACTCGCCCCTCGACTGGGCTATTGGTTCACTCTACACGCGAGAGCTCTTGGGGGATTGTTCTTGATCCGCCTCAATTCGCCCAAAGCGACTATCCCGGCGGCAAAGGACTGTGTAGCCCGACCTCAGTGGCGATGGTCCTCTCCTACTGGTCGGGGCGGATGGGTGCAAAGAATCTTGCCAAGACGGTGCCCCAAGTGCAGTCGGGAGTTTTCGACTCAGTCTATGGTGGCACGGGCAACTGGGCGTTCAATACGGCCTATGCGGGGTCGAAGCCGGGGCTGCTTGGCTATGCGGCTCGCCTCAACTCCATCGACGACCTTGAGAATTGGATTTCGAAAGGCATTCCCGTGGTGTGCTCCGTGAGTTGGTACCAACTCCACGGTCAGGTCTTGCAGAGCGATGAAGAGGGACACCTGATCGTGCTGGTCGGTTTTACGAAGGATGGAGATCCGGTCTTCAACGATCCGGGCAAACGCGGGGAAGTGCGCAAGGTTTACAAGCGTTCGGACTTTGAAGTGGCGTGGGCTTATTCCAAACGCACGACGTACATCATCTGCCCGCCGAAATTCGTCGACGATACAGATGTTGTGAAGGTCAATTAATTATTTCTTGCGCGCGATCAAGAGGTCTTGGTAAGTCCCTTTCGTGTCGGGAATCGGACCAGACCAATAGCCAGGTTCGAACCTTTCAATCGTCAGGCCACATCTTTCGACCATTTGCAAGAAGACTTTCTCGTCAAAAGCAACGGAGCCTTCAGGATCCTTCTTGTTGCCAACCTTTGCTCCGCCGACGGAGAAAGGGAATCTCGGAGCAGCGACATTTTGTTTTGTTCGCAATTCAGATTCTTTGCTGAGCAGAAATGCGGTTGCAAACATGGTTCCGCCCGGCTCCAACACTCGCGCTATCTCACGAAGGTAGTTCTCCGCGGCGTCTTTCAAGACATGGGTGAAGACGGATGTCAGAACGACGAAATCAAAGTGCCCGTCGGGCCAAGGAAAACGATACTTCCGCGAATCCACTTTTCCGTGTGGGTTGTATCTCTTGCTAAAGAAATCTACGTGGTGAAACTTGAAGGAAGGATGTCGAGGCGATATGCGCGTGTTGCACAAGTCGACCAGTTGTTTGATCGGTTCAATTCCGTCGTACCTCCCCCGGTCTAAGTAGCGCGTGAGGGGAATAGCGATTCTGCCGACACCGCATCCTATGTCGAGAATTCTCGCATCGGTTCGGAGGCCACCGACTTCGACAAGCAATCGAAGAAACTCATGGCCGATCGCGACAAAGTTCTCGGTCGTGGGGCTGCCGATGATATCGGCTTCGGCATCGGACGGAAGCATGTCGACGCTTTCGCTAGCCCTAGAAATGACCTGATCGACGGCGGTCATAGGCGACGAGAATACCATTCTCGTTAGGACCTTTTCGGCAACTACGTGCCGAGGTCTTCGGTGGGAATCCTGGTGCTTTCGAAAATCGGTTCGCCTGCAAAGTATTTTTCTGATGCGTCGGGGTCGGCCATCGCTGTGATGAGGGCGGGAATCATCTCGTAGAGTTCATTCTCCAGGCCATGTTTTTTCAACGCATTGCGCAATCCGTTGCGGCTGTACATCGCGGTGTAGAACTGTCCCATGATCTGGGGAATGGGTGGGTCGTTCACGGGGTCATCTCGTTTGGTGATACAGGCTTTGTGATCGGTCGAATTGAGCGAGCGACATACGAGTGGTCGTTCCGGCCAAACCGAACAAATTCCTTCACCTCTGTTCAGCAGGGGACAGACGGGTCGTGCTTTCTTCGAGCGATCTCCTGCATGCCATGGAGCGGTGTCTTCCATGTAATTACTCATCCGTTGATCCAACTCGGCTCGCTGCTCGGGAGACCACGTGGCGCGGATGTGATCGGCGAGGCGCAGCACTTCCGGAATCGTGACCGCGACCATCTGGGTGCAGCAAAACCAGCAGCCTTTCTTGCAATCGATATTGGCGATTTCTCCGCGCGCTGCGCGTTCATCGATCCGCTTCTGAATCGCATCGATCTCTTTGTCTTCGAGCTTCGTCACGCGGCGCATGGCGCCGGCTAAGGCTTCGGGAGTGCGCTCGACACCGAGGGCGTTGTCCGTGGCATCGTGGGCGGCAACTTCCAATTGCTGGAGTCGCAGGAAGATCTGCTCGTTCGCCTGCTGGGGGGTTAACTCCGCCATTCGATCTATAGTACGACGGTTGGAGGGATCTCGGACCTTGGATCGCGGATCGCGGATCTTGGATCTAGGACTGGTAGCGGAGAACGGACTCGAACCGTTGACCTAACGGGTATGAACCGTTTGCTCTAACCAACTGAGCTACTCCGCCGTAATTGAAGCTAATTATGGCATACGTGGGGACAAAACCCAGTATTTGAGCAAACGGGCAATAAGATTTTTGCTCTGGTGTGTGCGCCTTTTTCTGATATCCGCAGGATTACAGATAGTTACCATGCTTAGGCGTTCATACAAGTCAGACGATGATCGACAACAGGCAGCGTATGACAGGGCAATTGCCCTTTTCCAAGAGTCGCTGTCAGATGACACCCAGAAAGCACTGCGCTCATTCGATCGAGCGGTGTGCAGTTTTATGAGGGATCGAAAGCGCAACTTCACCCACTGCACAAAGGTGCACTATCTCACCAGCCTCAAGAAATTTCGTTGTTTTCTCAAGCAACGCAAGCTGACGATCGATGAGCTCACTAAGGATGACTTCAGGGATTTCATGGACTGGTGTGAAAAGCTCGATCCTGAAGCCCACCCAAAGAAACCCGTTGGCGCCAAGACGCTGCATGGCATGATGATCGACTTAAAGGGATTCTTTAAGTGGGTTACCACCGACAACGAGTGGCCCAAGAATCCTATTGGCGGTGTGTCTCTGCCTGATCGACCAAAACTGAAACTCGATCACTACAAAGCCGATGAGTATGAGGCTATCAAATCTGCTTGTGAAGGTAAGGGTCTCTTTGACTTGCGCGACAAAGCAATCGTGAGCCTTTTCTTGGATAGCGGTGTAAGGCTTTCGGATATGAAGAAACTGATTGTGGGAAAAGTCGATCTTGATAGAGGCATAGTTACTGTTGAGAAAGCTAAGGGTGACAAGGACTACAAAGCCGTGATCTTTGACAATTCGATTAAGGCGCTACGCAAATATCTAAAAGCTCGTGGTATGCCCAAAGCACACGAACCCCTTTGGGTGGGCAAGCGTGGTGCCTTATCATCAAGTGGAATTAGCCAAATCATTAAGCGACGTGGCGCAAAGGCAAAGCTGAAACCAAGTGACGTGGCATGTCATAAATTCCGTCGAACAATGCCTATCAACATGTACGCTCAGGGTGCAAGTCAAGCTCTTGTTCAAGAACAGATGGGGCACGATAGCCCATACTCCCAAATCCCCTACCTCAAGTTTTCAGAAGGTGAATTGAGGCAGGCACTCAACAACTTCGATCCCTCAGTGTTTCCTCGACGCTGATAAATGCGAAAGGGACGGGCTTTCACCCGTCCCTTTCAGTCAAATCGTGCTGGCTCCTGCTTCAGCCTGTTGGCCCTTCAATGTCGCTTCAAGAGTGATCAATTCTTGAACTGACCTTCAAGGCACGAGGGCTGAATGGAAATCCACTGTGTCCAAGATCCTTATCGAAGGGCCAAGGGGGCTCTCACGTCGTTCAAGCACGGTCGTAGCCTGATGGCATACAAGCCAAATACCTAAGCACGTCATGACTCCGCTCAAGGTCGTCCCTTGTTTTTCCTGAACATCGCATCCTCATCGCGCTTTAGCGCGAAAGCCTACGATCCTCGTTCTTAGGCAGCTGCTTAATCAGATAACTGATCAGTGCGTTCACCCTGAGCCCGTGCTATGTTCGTTGCCGACTCATGCAAGCAGACTCACTGTTATATTACGGGGACGCGTGAAACGGGTTGCGGGACCTTTACAAGCGGTCTTTCTCAAGCAACTCAAAGAGAACCGTGATCATTTCGATCAACGGGGTGATCACAACCCAATCGATGTTATGAGCGTTATGCACGTTCTCAGGCTCAGCCGAGAACTTGTCACCTATCGCTCGAAGTCGCTCGACGGCATGTTGTGCCCGTTTGTAAAGCCCAGCTTGATCATCTGTGAACGTCAGACGGTCGAGTCGATAATCGAGTTGGCCAGCGGTTTTGATGAACAAAGCACCAATCTTTCGATATGAGCCTGAGTCCCACGTTCCAGTGTCCCATGGATGTCCTCGATCACCCTTTTTTGCTTCAAAGAGCTGGGCGAACGCATATTCAAGTCCAAGCGGGTCAGTCCCGCTCATTTTAAGTGTTGTTGGTTTGTACGGATTCATAGCACTCCAAGAGATGCATTGCCAATACTATTCGCGTCATGCACCCAGAAAATTGCCGATTCGATTTACACACCGTGCTTTTGCAGCAGGCAGTCAACCATCGATACGAGTTGGCCAACGATGATCCAGTGATAGTCTTCACGCTCACGGACATCGTCTTTCTTGGCTGCCATTTCTTCACCCGTTTTCCTGAGTCCCTCGATGGCTATGTGCAATCGCACACCAATGTGTCCTGGCTCTTGCTCAGCAGGATTCCACGGTATTTGCTTGCGTCGAGCTTCAAAGGATTTGGCCGTGGCTATTAAAGCTTTGCCAATGATCTTGTGACTACCATGGCGCCATGTGTCAGCGTCCCACGGTTCCCCTCGATGACCAATCTTTCCCTTATTAGCGTGAGTGAATGAGTATTCAATGCTTATTGCGTCGTACATGCAGCAAGTAGTACCTTTCCGCTTGGGGGTGTTTTCAGTCCAAATGGGCAGTTTGCGAAAGAAAATTCACGGAGTTTGTTTCTTTGCAGACAACGCCACGGCTCGAATGATCGAGCCAATGATCAGCCCAGCCACGATGCTCACGGCGTAGTTCGTGCCCGTGTCCGTGCTGCCAACAGCCACAAGGATGCTTGGGATGATAAAGAAAGCCATGGCCATCGAAACGAGCATGGCCAACATCGTTTCGACTGTATTTAGTTTGGGCTTGGCGTTTGTCGCTGGTGGGACGGGTTGCTGATAGACGGGCTGTTGCGCGTAGTAAACAGGCTGTTGAACGGCCACTGGTGGGGGCACTGTGGCAGCAGGTGGGGGCGTTGTTGCAGCTTGCTGTTGAACTGAAGTCCATCCACAGTAGGGGCAAGCTTTAGATCCTGCCATGAGTCGCTTGCCACACATGGGGCAATACATAGCGTTCATCACCTGTGCCATCAACTACCCATTATCCAGAGATTTCCGCCAAACCACAAGTGGGGCAGTGAGCCCGTTTTTCACCCTGTAATTCTTGCTTTGTAGCACAACTCATATAATTCTGTGTCTTATAGGGCACCCAAAAGCACCCAGAAAAGAGAGATCAGGTTCAAATAGAGACCCAGCGGGCATTTTTTGCCGAAATCGAGCGAGCCCTGCAACACTACTTGCTCCATGCATGAACTGGGCTTGTCATCCCAGCAACTCTACGACTCTTGCGCGTGTATCCAGCGTTGACTAAAGCCCGATTGACAGCAATCACAGCAGCCTTGCGCTGATCCCAGTGCTCAGTCCAGCTTTCATGCGCTTCCAAGATGTCCTGTGAAGTCGTTCCAGCTGGCCAATCGACGCTTGCGATCAACTCACAAAAATTTTCCTGCGCGTCCTCTCGATCCCATTTGGCCCTTTGGGCTTCAGTGATGAGCGGGGGATTAAAACGACTGTCTGAGGCGCCGTCACGCAGGCTGTCAACAATCACTTGGTGCCATTGCTGTCGTGGGCCATCCCAAAGCCCAGTTGCCCCCATCAACCCGTTGTAAGCATGCTCAAGGCTCATCCCAAAGGGCAAATAATGGCCCAGATGATAAGCCTGCGCTCTGAGCGTCAGCCATCTGTTGCCCTGCGTTGCCGCATGTACTCGTGCAACCGCACTGTTGAGGATCTTGCGCAAGACAGGAAAGTCCACGTGCTTCTCGACGTAGCAAGCCAGATCGAGGGGCACGGCCAGCTGAAGAGATTCAGCTGGGGCCATGTCATAAAACTCTTCGAGGGTGTAGATGCGCGTTTCATCGATGTCCTCAATACTCACTCGGAAGGGATCACGCTTTTGATGCAAGTATCCAGCCAAGCGCATAAGCTGATTTGGCGCGACGCATGCAAGATCCCCACCGTTTAGCCTTGTGAAAGCTCGTTGGATTGGACGCCACTTGGAAATATCACGTGTGGGATGCAATCGGAAGATGAATTGATAGCCCCGTCGAGTCCGAATCTTGAGCGTTGGCTTGTGTGTCAGCTGGGGCACATCGAGTCGATCGATATCAAGAAACAGCATATGTGCCTCTTCAACATCGACGGCAAAGCGTTTCTTGCCTTGCATGTGATCACGATTGGGCTGTATGAAAACGCCAGCACCTTGATCAGTTGCGTCGAGCAACTTTGGCTCTGCCACGGCCAGCGTCGTTTTGTGGCAACCGTAAAGAGGGTCATACGGGGTTCTGTATGACTTGTCCGATCGACTGACGAAAATGTGTCTGTAGTCAGGCGAACCCATACAGCGCAAATGAGCCTCAGTTTCGGGGAGTTTGTGAGCGGACACTTCCATATTAGTAGACGGATTTCGGGAAGCTAAAGACACTTGAAAGTCTACTATTTGTTCTACGTCTTTTCCACAGGCGTTTTCCGCCACTTTTTCAACCATCTTTTTGACACTTTTCCATGCAAAAGGCCCACCGTCCGACAAATTGGAGCTCATCGGAACAGCAGGCCCTTCACTGATATGAAATTGTCAGTCCATCACGGGAGCTCCAAACCGCATGACTTGATAATCACTTATGGATTTGAAGCCCTGAAACCTGCATCGATCACGCGAAAACAGGCAAAACCAATTGCTTATCCATTTGGTTTCAGTTTGCTTTTGGAAACAGATTCTTGTAGTCAATTGGGATCGAGGACGCGAATTCACGGCCATCGTCAAGCACGAGGCTCACTATGTGTGAGCAGTTGTAGTGTAGAGATTTCCAATGCCCTTTGAGCATGCCAATGATGTAACGCTGACAGTACAAGCCATCTTCACTGAATGAAAAGGTGATGTCCCCTGTGTTCTTGTCAACATACAGAAACAACAAGGCGTTTATCCCACCCTCACGCATCTTGACGGTGATGTTCCTGGGTTTTCTGAGATAAGAGCACTCGTTGGCCCTGATCAGATCACCAAGGCCCTTCTCAAGCAACGTCTTTTCTGCATCACTCATTGGCATTGGTAGTCACGCAAGTTGTTCAGCGATAGCCACGCCATCACTCTTGAGCCATGGCTTATCAGCAAGCTTAGCGTCGATTGCCTCAAGCAGCTCGATGGCCGTCAAATCTGTGTCAGCTCGTTTATCTGCATACACCTTAGCGTACTGAGTCAGCAAATCTCGACGTGCTACAACGCAACTATTGTGATCCTTGGGATCGACGTTTGCCAAGTTGTGATCCTTCAGCACTGCTTGGACATCCCGAAACCAGAAACGAGTGCATGCATCGTAGATCAAACACAAGGTCAACATGTAGTTGTCCCCGTCGATCAACGCCTCGACCTCTTCAAATACTGTTTCCCCGTAAACGTCAGCGATCAATTGCAGCGCAAAAGGAAAATCACTCACCTGATACTTGTTGCTCATTTTCAATATCCAAACCCACCACAAATGCTTGTACGTCGAGTTCTGCCATTGGCTTGAGAAATCTGAAAGGGCAGTAATAATCCCCATAGGGCTGCTCACCCTCGTTCTCAAGCAACTCGTACTGATAACACCAGCCAAGCAACTTGACATTCCACGGTCGTACAGACATGTACTCTTTGTTATCTTGCGGAAAATCAATTGAAGCGAGAACAAACGCGTGATTTTCACTACGCAACTCATGTTTGCGTATGATCAAGTTGAGATTTACATCACTCCTGCTTGAGTCCTCACGGCGCCGATGGCATTTGACATCGATGGCATAACCAGACGTGAGCGAATCGCGCAAGTCACAACCACCATCTGTTGGCCTACCGTTTGCAATTGCGCCTGTCAAAGAGATCCATCGAGCAATTAGCGCATTGTAGGGATCATCAAAAGCATGGATGGCCAGAGCTGCCTCACTTAGAGTGCTGCCCATGTTGTTTCTCAGATAGTTCTCTTCGGGGGTTTCATCCCCAGTGTTGATGCCCTGCTTGCTATGATAGAAGCGCTTGCCGTACGTGTCGGCAATCACCAAGCAGAAGCGAGATAGGTTTTCAGGAATTGAAACGCTGACAATGTCGTTCGCATTCATCTCACGTTTTCTCTTAATGAAAATCAGTGTCAATTCCTGCAAAAAGTGGATTGACGAAAATATAAAGTTCAAGAGAGAAAGTGAGCACTCGATGGCATGAAGTGAAATCATCATGCAGCCCCATACGCGTTTACTCAATAAGGCGGTAGGGATGGAAACGCAGAAAGAACAGTCATGCTCGACTGGTGGCAAGCAATCAAGGATTGTCTGGGGTGGATCGTTCCGTTAATTGCGGGCGCAGTCGGCTACCTACTTAAAACGATCAACAAGCATGATCAACTGCACGCAATCAATGGCAGACGACTCGACGCCATTGAAGAGCGTTTGAAACTAAATGAGTCCAACTACCAAGCCATCAACACGCAACTTACACAGCTGACAATATTAGTTACAAGACTTGAAGAGCGTTTGAAGATCACTCTTGAAATCATCGAGAAACGAGCTCATGATTAGTCTTGCTGATGCAGGAAATGAGCTTGAAAAGCTCGAAATAGCTATCGAACGACTACACGAGCTCTACGCATTATTAGAGCCTGAATGTACAAGTTCGGAGCAACATGCGAACGAACATTTCACTGAATCTCAGCCCACAACTCGACGGGCTTGATGAACAAGATCACTTTAGCTATTTCGGTGTGTACGATCCCGAAGCCGAAAACGGCGAATCAGAACGACAGCGAATTCTCAAAGCTGCATTCCAGTTTTATGATGAGTTCTTAACTGAGAATCTCGATCAGCTCAAAGCCAAATCAGCCAAGCACCACGCAGATCAAGAAGCACTCAACGCATCTAAGGTTGTCATCAGGGACATCTTGATCACTTGCCCTTGGTACAGGACAATCGATCCAAGGAAGGTGACAGATGAGTCCTACCTGCTTGGCAAGATGGCTGAGTATGCACGTCGTAGGCTTGCAGATCTTGGCCAGTTTGTCATTACGATCACAGATGCTCACGGCAAAACCGTGGCAGACACAACGGCCAACTTTGAGTTAGTCGATGGATGCTGGGAAAGCACTTTGCCGATTTCGATGACAGTGCCAGCCGACGCACAAGCTCCATTGCCAATGCATCTGACATTTGGCACAGGCAAACGCTGGACGTTCCATCAGGATGTGAGTGATCAGATCGTTGACGGCCAATTGCATTTGGCTCAAGTAAGGCTTGGGGCTGAGGTGCAAGCATGATCGACGATCAGACACCGATTGAAGTGCTCGACGTTATTGAGGATTTCTGGACTGCTTTTGTGGCTATGTGGAGTGAAGACCAATGATTAAAACAGGAAGGGCGTTGATTAAGGTTAATCGTTCGCCAGCTGGCCAAGAGGGCCAGTGTGATTCATTTGATGGAACATGCTATCTCGATACGGACAAACGCTACCTACTCGTGCAGCGTGAAAGCAGCCCGTCAAAAAATGCCGTAAGGTGGGGCGATTCTGCATCAGTTCGGTGCAACGACGTTTCTCTGGTATTTCAAGATGAAGAGCTGAAGATAGAAGCATGGTGGAAATATGAATTTCCAACCGACGCAATCCCCATAAGGAAACGCTTTGTCCGATAGCGTCCTGAAATCGCTCATCGAATCAATCGACTCGATCGAGCGCAATACGATCATGATCTTTCGCAAGAACGGGATCGTGCTTGCTCGACAGCTACTTGATCTTGAAGAGGTTCCTGGCTGCAAGTACTGGCAGAACACGTCTGACATCGATTTTGGAATTATCAAGTGTCACTGCCAAGTTGATCGTGTGCACGTCGATGGCCCATTTGTCGGCCATTACCAAGCCCCACTTGAGCAGACGATGACGATCGAGCCAGGACAAAGGCTGACAATCCCCAAGGGCTGGCTACATGTCCCGTTTCCACGTGGGCAAAGATCGAAGCCACGTTGAATTAAAGACATATGAGTAAAGAGCAGCCCATTGAGCTCTGCCAGTTGGATGATTACAGTGATTGGGATGTGCCTGTCAGCACGTCGATCGTGCCCAGTTCCAACCAAGTTCTTGAATCCAAATCAAATCAAGTCCCTGAAAACCAGCCAGAGCCACAGTTAACCAAACATAAAAGGCGCTCTGATGCTGGCCTATGGATCGAGCCTTTCTTGGCTGCATATGCACAGCGGGGAACAGTCAGAGCTGCTTGTGAGGCAGCTGGTGTATCACGTGTCACCTATACCAAGTGGTTGCAAGATCCTGATTTTGCTCGACGCGTGGCCGACGCCAAAGAGGACTTTGCAGATCATCTTGAAGAGATGATTTATGAAATCATGACGGGCAAGCGCACTGGCCAATACGTGCCAGGAATGTTCTTGCTTAAGGGTAAGCGTCCTGAATTCAAGGATGGATCGAGCGTCACCGTCAACAACAACCAGGTTGGCCGTATCGAGGTTGATCTATTGGAGCTTGAGCGTCCTGCAAAGCCCCAGTTGCCGACTCAAATCGACATCGACGGGCAATAAGTACTGGTTTGATAGGTCTTGCAGGTTTACACATGGCTCCATGTGTATAATCAAACCATGCGACGTAGCAAGAAACACTCGATGATCAACTCAGCAAATGACTTCAAAGCCGTGCTGTATCGTCGTGTTTCGACGGATAAACAGGCCAAGGACGGCAATTCACTCGATGATCAAGAGGAACGGCTTAGGGCTGAGGCAAAGCGCCGTGGCGTCACTGACATCATCGAGCTCGTTGACGATGAGTCAGGTAAGGACACAAGGCGCAAGGCGCTCAAGCAAGCGTTTCAACTGCTCAATTCTGGCCAGCGCAACCTATTGATCGTCACCAAGCTCGATCGACTCAGCAGATCCCTGCGTGACATCCTCAACATAGCGTTTGAGAGCCAGAAAGCTGGCTGGCACATCATTGTGCTCGACGGGTCAATCACGTTCGACACAACGACGTTTGAGGGCAAGAGCAAGCTCTATCTCATGGGTTTGTTGGCTGAATACGAGCGTGAACAGATTTCAAAGCGCATGTATGACAGCTATGCTTATCGACGTAGGCGCAACGATGACGGGCTGATTGGTAAGGACATCGAGAAACAAGTGCTCAAGGACTTCAAGGCTGGGGCATCTATGAACGCCATTGCAGCTGATCTGAATAAGCGTGGCGTCAAGACTGCCCGTGGTGGCAAGTGGTATGCCAGCACGATCGAGCGAATCTTGACACGCGCCAAGAATCTCGGGGACTTGGCTGGGGTGGCCGTTCTCTAAAGAACTATGTGCCACGGCGCTGGACGGCTTTGGTTGGATTATTCGGACCACCCACAAGGATCACTCGTATCCCAAGAGCTTTGGACTTGGTATCAACGAGCCAATAGACCTTGTTGACCTTATAGTTGGTCTTTACCCACTTGTTGTCAATGACAATCTCTTGACCAATATCTGGGATGGCTGGCAGTTGCATTTCAACGAGGGGTTCTTTCGAGCCCTTTAGTGTGAGCTCTGCTTTGATCCAGTTGGGATTGGTGGCCATATGGTCACCAGGTTACTCAATCGTGATCTTGTTTGTGACGTTCTGCAAACGGTGGCAACGGCTCTTGCTTAGCTGGCATCCACAGCCAGCGATTCACCCACAATCCCCGAACAACGATGAACAGAACGAGTCCACCAATAACTTCAGCACAAGTCAAGTAGGACCAGCCAAGGTTGTCGTGCATGATCATCACAGCACAATAAACAACCAGCGCCACGGCACATAGCACCCAAAGCCAAAAGGTGCTGTAGCTGGGCTTTGGTCTGTCCAAGTAGCTCTGGACAGCACGTGGCCCAATGATCGAGAACAGGCGCCACAACATTGCTTCGATTATAACGCTCGATCAGGGTTTTGACGTGCTAATCACTGCTTAGGACGCTTGAACCAGATGTGATCCTGTGAATCAATCAGCACCATTTCCCAACCGTGGGCTCCAAGGTCAAGGATTCTCGGAAAGTCCTTGGCCGAACAGTTTGTGTATTCCCAAGTTTGCATGTTCGATTATAAGCCAGCCGATCTGTACAAGAACGGCATGAAACGATCATATTTCAGTGAGCTCGACAGAAACGATTACGTTGTGCTCTTCAACGGTGAGCCTGTCAATCCAGAGGTGGCTTGGTTTTATTCTTTCCTGCAAAATCAGCCGTCTACAGATGGCTCTGCTGGCATCTTCAAGCAGATTGACGATCACGGTTTCATCGTGCTTGCAGGGGGCAGCGCCGTGCAAAGCAAGCTTTTCAAAGAACAGGGCGGTGAAAAGTTCTTTGCCGTGCCTACAAACGTGCCAGGGGCTTGTGAAATTCCAGTGCACGTGAATTGTTTGACTGGTTATAGGCTGCTCGACGATGGAACTGTAGAGCACGACATTGCCACCAACCCTTGCATGGTGTTGAAGTTTGGAAAGCTGGAAATCATCGAGCGCTCAACCGAGTCCAAATGAGCCAGCCGATCTGTACAAGCCCTTTATGGAACCTTTAGAATTAGGCTGGCCACGCGCTACTGCTATCAACATCGCTCAAGACATCTGCAACCTTGGATATTTCGCTGTTGTTGAGCAGTTTGCAAATCAAGCTACGAGCTATTTTGTCAGTGTTCACGCTCCAAACCCGCCACAAGGTTGGATTCTGAACCTGTTGAACGCACGAGCGTTTTTTGATTCATATAAAGAGCATCGACTACTCACAGACGGTTGCGTTGCTGAATTCAAAGCCAATCTGCCAGAGAACTGCATCCAAAGTGGCAAGCCAGTGACGATCACTGTGTGTGAAATCATAGAACCTCAATGATCACGCTGACTCTTCACGAAATCGACGGCGCCGAAATCCCAACGAACAGGCCAGAGCTCGACGGGCGCAAACTGCGCGTGACGTTCAAGTGTGCCAAGGATCGATTTGAGAAATTTCGGCCACGTGAAATCAGGATGCACGATCAAACGGGGCTGTGCGTTGGCGTTGTTGACATCCAGATTTGCCCCTTGCTCAGTGGGCACGATTGCTTTCAGTTTCCAACAAGCAAATTGCTCGATGTGTTAGAGAAGTGAACAAGGGGCTTCTGTAAGGTCATTCAAAATTTAAAGTGATAGTCAGGTCCATTACTGGAACCGTCACTGATTCACCACACTTAACAGCCAACGGTGGGGACACTGTGCCCGACGCCACAGCGCCTTGTTCATCCGATAACATCCAATTAGATGCTATGCCATCTTTCTCACCGACAAAGGAAACATCTGGATTGCTCGACGTGCCAATACCACGCTCTAAAGGCGCAGTGAGGACGTTTCCACTGGCGTCCCTCAACGTCAAGAACAGCCTACTGGGCTTTAAACCTGAACGGCAGATGACGGCGCTTTCCGTGAGTAGGCTTCTGAATACGGTCAGCAAGTCAGCATCCTCAAGTGGTCCGTGATTGATGAGAAGCTCTCTGAATTCAGCACTCTCAGCGTAAAGCATAGGAGTGGCAATGATCTGGTTGAAGATCTTCGCACCTTCCGTAGCCCGCATATCGGCCGAATCCAAGCACTCTTGAGCGTACTTGCCAGTTTCCACAGCATCCAACTGCTTTTTCATCTTGCGCAAGCATGAACCGTAGAGAACTGTCAAATGGTTTCGATCACGCATCTCAAGTTTTGTGAGAAACGAGTCGAGTGTCACTTGCAGAAAAGCCGTCATCTTGATTCTTTCGTTGGCACAGGCGGCTTTCAGCCGCTTGTGCAGATCGAGCGGGATGGAAACGCTGGAACCACGCTCAGGCATCGTTGGCGCTTGTCGCATCTTGTTGAGTAAGTCTTGAATGTCTTGCATTGTAAAACTGCTTTTACAGGAAAGCAGTTTTGATTCCTACACGATATGAGGAATTTGAGGGTGAGCTCTGTACAAACCCAATGGCCACGATTGATGGTGGGCAACGAGAGGTTGTCACTGGCGCGTAAGAGCCACATGAAACAAGTAGGGGCCAATTGACGTGCATGGTGGGCAACGAGACGTTGTCACGGGCTTGCCACTAAAACCAACGCAAAGCCTAAGCCTATTTCTGTCGCGCATAACACCAACGGAGCTGTACAAGAACAGCATGGAATTGCGCAGATTTGAGGCTCACACATGAGCTTTTCAAAACCAACCGCTTACTTTCTCACCTTGAGTTTCGGCAATGGCTGTCCTTTTGACGGCACACGGTTTGAAGTGAAGATAGAGCACTATTACGTGAGCCCAGTGAAACCCGAGGGTTATGCGTTCGTTTCTGATAGATCCCAGGTGATAGATTCTTGGTGCATTACGGATGAACACGGCAACGCATTGGCCTGGTGGCCACTGATGAACCACGAAAGGATAGAGCTGAATGCTGGATCACAGTTGACGATCCCGAGCCAAGCACTCATTGTCGATATAGAGTTGGACCAGCGTCAACGGGCGAGAGTACGACAACGATTACACGGTGAGCTCTTGGTGAACCTGATGCCAACACGTTGATCTGTACAAGTCAGCACATGGAAACACATGAGAACGTTCTACAACTGATAGCTAAGCTAACTCACGATGCCATCAACATTAACATCGAAAGAGTTGAATTCAAAAATGACATCCAAAGCCAACCAACGTTAGGTTGGAATTATCCAGTGGAGTCCATATCGACGTTCACCGTCATCACTGATCGTGATATTTCTGAATTGACGTACGACATGTTTGACATGCGTCATAAACGCAATGCAGACATAGTCCTTAGACTGGTGAACATGTTGGCCAATAAACCAGTGGAGTCGATCAACCTTGGTGTTGGTGATTCAGAGACTCAGACGAAGTACACGTTCGTAGTTAAGCAGTAACTCGATTTCTCGTTTCAAAGGGAAGTGAGTTGTATGAATGATTATGAGCAACTGTACAAGCCCATTGGGCACGTTATGGTGTGGCGGGAGAACCGTCAACTCGGGCGCGTGAACTTTCCTGACATGAAACAGTAGTGTTGGCATTGCCAGTCGATGACGCATGGTGGGCAGCGAGAGGCTGTCACGGGACAATATCGCCTTGAGAAACACGTTGTCGATCCACAAGTACACTCGATTGTATGTTCCATGAAATAAGAAAACACACCGTGGGTGGTTGCACGTGTCATACAGTGCACATCATGCATGAGCTCGCTGACATCGAGATTGCTAAGATGGTTGCTGAACATCTTTCAGATGGATTTACCCTTTCAGGATCCTTTCCAGTAACGTCTGACGGTGACTTCAACGGGGCTTATCTAATCTTTACGAAGTGTCCAGCGAAGGATTGAGCGTTGCGTCTATCATATCCAAAGAATGTCGATCACATTCGATCCTAATGGGTTCAACCGTCGAGCACTCTTAATGGGGGCTGGCTATAGTCGTAACTTTGGCGGATTCTTGGCACGAGAGATTCGATACAGGTTGCTTTCAAAGCCTCAAGTCAGAAATAACCCGTCATTGCTGAAGCTCGTGCAGATGACATCTGAGAAAGAGGGTGGCTTTGAACTGGTCTTGCAATACCTGCAGGGCTTGCCAAACGCGACTGAGCCAGTTGTGAACCCAATGTATCCCTTGCTCGACGACGCTGTTTATCAGGTTTTCATGGATATGCACGACAGCGAACGTCGAAAGAAATCTGGTGGCGTGAATCTTGGGCGCTTGAACGAGTTTTTGACATGGTTTGGGCCACCAAATAGCACGGGCTATCTCTTCACGCTCAATCAAGACTTGGTGCTTGAGGCTCTTACGCCACAAGATTCAAATCTGGTCGTTCCTGGCGTGGTAAGCCCCGTTAACATTCGCCAAATGGTTGATGATGTGCCAGCAAGCACTCTAACCGCCATTATTGAGAAGATAAATGGTGACGTGCCTGTCAAAGGTGCTCTAAATCTCATCAAACTGCACGGCGCCTTTAATTGGAGGACTGCTGACGGCAGATTGCTAATTTTAGGGGGCGACAAGGAGGCTGCCATGAGGAAATCTCCGCTCTTGACTGCTTACCTCGATCTATTCGAGGCAACGTTGAAAGCTGGGGACGTGCGATTGTTTGTCATCGGCTACAGCTTTTCTGACAAGCACATCAATAAAGTGATCAATGAGGCTGTCAAAAACCACGGGCTCACGCTTTGGATCATGGATCGTAAGTCACTCGACGAAGTTAGGGAATACATCTACACGCAGGGCATCAAAGAAACCTGTGATGCAATTCATGGCTACATCGATGAGTTTCTGTCTGAGATTTTCTCACTGGCCGACACTGACGCCACGCCTTATGATGATCGGATTAAGCAATTCTTTGAAGGATGATTCTTACATCGAGTCGATTTGCTTCACGTTCACCTTGTCTGACTCGTTGTCCCTTTGCCAGAGCACGTGGCATTGCCCATTGAGCCGATTGATTTCATCTGCTTGAGCAGCGTCGAATGAGTAGGTTTCAACGTCCATGCCCTTTTGGACGATGTAATTGAAGCCCGCGTGAACGGGGAGCGGGATATTTAGGCGCTCAAAATCGATCTTTCCTGATGGCACGTAAACATTATGTGCTCAAGGCTCTCGATCTGTACAAGCCTGTGAGTGTTATCTTCAGAAGCACTCAACATTTTAAGCGTTTGTGAGTCCGACTCAACAGCGCAAACAGTCACAATTCCAAAGTCAGTCGGCCAGCTCGATCGAGGGCTGTATGAGCAAGTCGATGACGTTCTCACAAGACTTGGTGGCAAGTGGGTTAGGAAATCCAAGGTCCATCAATTCCCGTATGATCCAGCGCCGTTACTTGCAGCCGTCCTCGAATCCAAAGAACTACCCCCAAAGAATCCAACCGCTTTCTTTCCAACTCCAGCACCAGTAATTGACAGGATGCTTGAGGCGCTCGATATGGCGTGGCGTGCTGAAGCAAGAATTCTTGAGCCATCAGCTGGAACAGGCGCCATTTGTAAGGCGCTGAAGCACATGGCGTGTGAAAACAAGAATGATTGGCAAATCGAGTGCTGTGAAGTGCTACCAATCAATCGAGCTGCACTTACCTCATCGGGATTCAAGCTTGTGGCCGACGATTTCATGGCTTACAAGCCCAAGTTCAAATATGACGTGATCGTCATGAATCCCCCGTTTTCAGTTGACGGCCACAAGGATTGCTACGTTGATCACGTGTATCACGCTTGGCAAATGCTGAGTGATCGAGGATGTTTGGCAGCCATCGTCCCCCCTGGCTGGCTTTATGGCGGAACATCCAAGATGCGCAACTTTCGAGAGTTTGTTTGTGACACTTTCGAGATTGAGGAGATTGGCGCTGGGGCGTTCAAGGATTCGGGCACGGGCGTTAACACCTATTTGATCTATGCGCACAAGCACGATGAGAAATGGCGCACACAGGAATACAACGGCTGGGTGAGTCATCACGCTTGGAGTGCATCACTGTGGATGGACAACGATCGAGAGTGTTATGAGGCAGCTCACAGAGCGGCCAATCGATCACAGTTTGAAAGCGTGGCCCAAGATGCTGTCAGAAAGCTCTTAAAGCAGAGCATCCCACTTGTGTTGCGGGAAAAGGACATTGATGAGCTTTGGACTTACTATCATCAAGAGTAATGGTTATCAAAATGATCTTGCAAACCATTACCTGGCAGCTGGTTTAATGATCGGGCAGCTAACCATATCTTGATTGGCCACGATCTACGGACAACGCCAACACCAATGGACGCTCAGAGCAAATAGCTCGTGGGGCGTCTATTTTGCTTTTTCCAGATGCCCCACGAGGAAAAAGCAAATGACAAGTAATGTTGCTCGTTCCACAGGGAACATCAGAAAGAAAATCAAGCCCAAGGTCCTCAGACAGTGTCGATCGTTTTTCTATGGTCTGACTGAATCAGAGTGTGCCATCCAAGGTTTACAGATGATCAAATTGGATATGCAATACGATCAAAGGTGCTCTTATTCACTGATGTACGGTTTGCCAAATGCTGAGCTTATCAAGGTTCGTGGCTTGCGTCCATTTTTTGGTGAGCAAGGTGCTCAGACGTATGCGATTATCAGCAGGGTTGACTTGTCCAAGCGTCACAAGACATACGCTTTAGAATTGAAGATCAGCGACGGCACCAAATTCATCTACCTGACAAACCCCCAAAAGCGCCGATACTTCACCCGTGAAAACCTCGTGTGGGCAATCCAAACGATAAGATCACGCAAATTCATAGAGGCTATGCCTACGAGATTAGATCAAAGGGGCACAGCATGACCTACTGTGGGCAGCCCTCAGAATCCCCATTGCTCGACTGCTGGTGTCATTGGTTCAGAACTGGCTGGCTCGAAACTGAGAAAGATGCGCTCGATCTTGGCCGTTGGATCATAGGGCACAGTGACGCCAAGTCATTTGTGATCAGATCGAGCGGCAACCGTTTTGAGCTCATCGAAAACGAAGACAAAAACGACACAGGGCCAAGGGCGCTGGCTGTATAAATAATCCTTGACGGGGTTTCATTCTCCCTCGTCAACTCCTAATGCGGATAGAGGGATACAGTCGGCTGGGGCTCATCTTCGATCTTCGCCCCAACGGTCGTTCGTTGCCGACTCCCTCACTTTTCAAGGGCTAAGCCAGCTCGATCCCGAATTCCATCCCTGTGGAAACGCAGGAAAAGACAGCATCACTGCGCGTTGGTGGCTACAAACAGCAGCTCGAATTCTGGCAAAGCGAAGCAAAGTTCAAGTGCTTCTGTGGTGGCATTGGAACAGGAAAAACGCTTGCATCGGTTGTCGAATGTCTCAAGCAACCACCAAAAACCACAGGCGCAATCATTTGCCCCACCTATGCCCAGTTGACTCGTGGCTTTGTTCAACTGCTCTATCAATACTTCGATCCCTTCATTGCTGGATATAGCAAATATGACAAGACAATCAAGCTCGTCGATGGCAAGAAAATCTACTTGCTATCTGCTGAGCGTGTCAAGAACGTTCGATCTGTAAACCTCGATTGGTTTGGCGTCGATGAGGGTTGTTATGTCGATCGAGAAACGTGGGACACCATGCTTGGCCGTCTGCGAGCTTCCAAGCGTCCACGCGCATGGATCACATCAAGCCCTGTGGGTTTCAATTGGGTTTACGATCTATTTGAAAAGAATGAGCACAAGAAAGATGATCCCGAAAGTGATTACGATCCCAATTACTTCATAGTTCACGCTAAGACTGAGGACAATCCGTTCTTGCCCCGTGAGAACATTGAAGTTCTCAGAAAGACATACGCAAGTTCCTATGCCACACAAGAGCTCGACGGGCTCTTTGTCGATCTTAACAACGCTCGTGTTCAACGATCTTGGTTCAAGTACGGCAATCCATGTCGAGAGGATCTGCCAATCACACTTGGCGTCGATCTTGCGATTAGCGATAAGAACACAGCCGACTTCACAGCGATCGTGGCCAGTGCTTACGATTCTGATCTTGGCCATCGTTACGTGCTCGACGTTTACAGGGATCGACTTTCATTTAACAAGACTCAGCAGGCCATCAAGGAAATGGCCAACAAGTGGAAGCCCACCAAGATCAACATCGAAAAGGTTGGCTATCAGCAAGGCGCTATCCAAGAACTGATCAGAACAACTTCACTGCCAGTCAGGGCTTACACACCAAGAGGCACAAAAGTCGAGCGCTTTGTGTCCGTTGAGGGTGCTCTTGAGCAAGGACATGTGTTCTTTGCCGACTCGATTGCAAGCAAAGCTCAGGGTGATTTCGAGGATGAGTTGCTTTCTTTCCCGAATAGCAAATTTGACGACATGGTTGATGCGCTCGTGATGTCCCTCGATATCCCAAGCCACAAGCGACCAATTCGCCTGATTTACGGATAAGCCATGAGATTGGGAAAGAGAAAGGCAGAGTCAGCAGTGAAAGTTACGAATCCTGTTGCTGCACAGGAAACGAACAACGTAAAGTTCACGAGTCTGCTTGAGGTTGTGCCATTTGCGCTTGGCCATTTCAATCCTGAGACAGCACCACCTTGGGCTAACTCGACTGTTATGGCCTGTGTTCAGTGGGCCATGCGTGTCTTTAGCGCACCATTGGAAGTCGAGTCTCTCAATGAAGATCGATATGAGTTGGTGCACGGGCACGCGCTGTCTAAGCTCGTAAACAGACCTAACGAGTATTACAGTGGCAAGTTGCTCATGGAAGGCACCGTGCTTTCCTTGCTTGTCAGTGGCAACGCTTATTGGCTGAAGCTCAGAAACAAGTCGTCTACGATTGTCAAAGAGCTTTGGTATGTACCTCACACGATGATCACGCCAGTCGTGGTTGCTGGCTCATACAAGATTGATTACTACACATATCGAGCAGGTGGGCAAGTGCTCGAATTGGCGCCTGAAGATGTCGTTCACTTTCGCAACGGCTTTGATCCTTACATGCCTTACATGGGCTTGTCACCGCTTACAGCGATCTTGAGAAGCGTGTTGGCAGACAATGAGCTGATCCAATACAGCCACGCAGTCTTGCAGAACTTTGGCGTCCCTGGGATGATCATTGCCCCGAAAGATCCTGAGCGACCATTTGAAGAGGGTGAAGGGGAAACTATTGGCCAAAAGCTGAGCAAGCGCTTTACAGGTGAGGGAAGGGGCAAGACAATGATTTTGTCAGCGCCAATCGATATCCAAGCGCCTGGCTTTTCACCAAAAGACATTGACATCAGCTCGATGAAAGGGCAGTTTGAGGCTGCTATCTGTGCTGTGCTTGGTGTTCATCCTGCTGTTGTCGGTTTGCAAGTTGGACTTGAGCACTCGACGTTCTCTAACATGGCTGAGGCTCGTGTTGGCGCCTATGAATCCCTGATCATCCCATTGCAAGAAAAGATTGCAGATGAGCTCGACACTCAGCTACTCGACGATCTTGGAGACACGACAAATGAACGGTGCTACTTTGATCTGTCCAAAGTAAGGATGCTCCAAGAGGACGATCAGGCCAAGCGTGACAAGAGTGTGCTGCTCTTCCAAGGTGGATTGATCAAGCGCTCAGAGGGACGTGCTATGAACGGGCTCGATTACGATGCGAGTGACGATGTCTATATCACAGACATTCAGGCTGGTAATACGATGGCCAACGCTCAAGAGCAAGTGATCAAGTCAAGGAAAGCCAAGATGGCTGAGCATAGACGTCTCTACGAGCGTTTAGTTGGGACTGCTGAAGAGCCACCTATTGAAGGGGCTGCTTAAAGCTTTTGGGGTATTAACAGCTGTCGTTTAAGTTGTTCGTAAGCGCCAATTACATGCCCGTGTAAATTGGAGATATGGCTTTGCCAGGCACTAAGGATATTTTTCATCAATAACGTTCGCGCCTGAACATTCAACTCGTTCAGATTTGCTTCGGTCGGTTGCCAAGTGTCAATCGAAACCCCATCTGGCAAAAAGTCTTCTACCGAATACTGAAAGTTAAATTCTGGCATCGCAAGATATGCTGCAACACACATAATGAACTCGCGCAAAGGTGGCCCGCTTTCAGAACTTATGGCAACTATTTTCGCCCTTGCGCTGGTGCGTTGACTCTCCTGCTCATCGTATTTGGTTTTGATCATCTGAAGAAAGGCATGAAACGTGGCGTCATCCAACGGACCACAGCTACCCATATAAGTGTGAGATTCAACGATCAATTCTTTATTCTTTTCGTGAATAGCGTTAAGGGTTTCCATTATTGGCAAAACGAACTGATCATGAATCGTTTTCTTGGTTTCTTGTCTTGCTGCGGTCAGCGCTCGTATTTGCTCTAAGAGCTTAAGAATAAGATCCAACATCTGAGGTTCGACGAGTGTACTTTGTAGGACTGACCGTCAACAAATCACGAACCGTATTCTGTGCCCCGTCCAATCGCTCAAGCCACATTCGACAGGCAGTTTTCCAAACAAGCCAAGCAAGCCACGTTGCTCGTTCGGAAGCTGGCCGACAGCACGTATGATCCAGAAACCTGGGGGGATGCGTTTCATGCATTGCTCTGGAAATCCCACACAGACGCCATTGTCTTGGGACGCAAGAGAGCTGGGGATCATGCCCGTATCCATGAGGATGATCACGACTTAGGGCTGTCGATCGTAGACGCTGACGCTGATTTCCTCAACACTTTCATCGACGATGTCAAGAACGGACGCTACCTGCTTGAGGACGGCACTCTCAATCAGGCTGCCATCAACGCAAGGGCACGGCTTTACATCAACAAGACTCGTGGCTCTGCCAATGAGGCTTTTGTAAACGCAAGTGACGATGACGATCAATTTGAGTGGCAACTTGGTTTCACTGAGCATTGTCCTGACTGCATCGAGTTAGCAGCTGGCTCACCCTACGACAAAGGCACCCTTTGGACACATCCTGGCCAGGGCGATACAGCTTGTCTTGTCAACTGTGCCTGCGTTTTAGTTCGTGTAAGTGACGGCAGAAAAGGTTTTCAACGGGCTTTTTAAGAAAGCCACTACGTGATTGCAGAGACTTGCGTGATCTTTGGCGAGGCCGTTAAGGCACTCGGTGATAACGATGGCCGTGTTGGTGGCTATCTTGTGCGCTTTAGCACTGAGAAAGATCCTGACATTTCCGACATGAAGGATTTCTTCACGTCAGGCACCAACTTCGATATGCCCGACGGCACCAAGAGCACGAGCGTTTATTACAACCACGGGCTTGACGCGCAAATCAAGAAACGAAAGATTGGCACGGGCACGATGAAAGTCGATGACATTGGCGTTTGGGTTGAAGCCCAACTGAATCTGGCCGATGAGTACGACAAAGCCGTTTATGAAATGGCCAAGGACGGCGCCTTGGGATGGTCGTCTGGTACTGCCTCACATCTTATCGATCGAGAGGCAAAGGACAACGGCACACATGAAATCAAGTCCTGGCCGTTGGGGCTCGATGCATCGCTCACGCCAACACCAGCTGAGCCACGCACGAAACAGATTTTTTCGCTCAAGTCATGGGCGATTGAAAACGATTTGATCAACGAGGACGGCACGCAGGGTGGCCGAACACTTGAGGATCAGACAAAGAGTGTCGTGAATGAAATCGAGGATTTCACAAAGCGACTCACTGCGCTAAAAGCACTGCGCCTTGAAAGAGGGAAAAGGGATTTGACAGTCAGTGCTCGAAAGCACTTAGAGGTTACGACTTCAGCGATCAAGACTTTGCTTGACGAATTGGAAGCACTGCGGACAGAGCCAAATACCGCTGCTGAAGCCGATAGCAACACATCCACAGCGCCTGATGAATCAGTGACAAGAGCATGGGAAACGCTCTTGAATTCCTATTGAACATCGGCATTTGGAAGGGGAATTAAATGTCGAATACATTGAAGGATTTGGCTCATCAGCTTGAGGGCAAGCGCCACGAGCTGAAAGCATTTTTGTCGGAAATTAAGGGCGTCCCAACAGACGATCAGAAGACTGAGCTTGAAAAGCGAGAGTCTGAGCTTGCTGATATCAAGGGCAAGTATGAGTCTGCTCGAAAGGTTGAGGATCTTGCCAACGAAAACGATGAGGCTCTGAAGGGCTTGAGCAAGGTCAATCGGTTGCCGATTGCAACTGAGCTGACTGCATCGAGCACCAAGACACTTGGTCAGTTGATCGTCGAGAGCGGAGCGCTCAAGATGATGAACACCGAGACTTACGTTGGTCCCAACGTAAACATCAAGACTGTTCTCTCGACTGGAGCGGGTTATCCCCCTTTCTCACCGAGGGACAACACGATTGCTCAGTATCCAACGCGAGCACTCACGTTACTCGACGTGATTCCAACGCAGAGCTGGAACTACGCGTCGTACATCTTCCCGCAGGAAACGACGTTCACGAACAGCGCTGATGACATCGCTGAGAGCGTGCAGGGCACTCTGAGTGCATACCCAGAGTCTGCGCTTGTCGCACAGAACGTTACTGTTCCGATGCGCAAGGTCGCCACGTTCATCCCCGTTACCGATGAGCAGTTGAGCGACTTTGACGGCATGGCTGCCTATCTCGACAGCCGACTGGCCTACATGGTCAAGGCAAAGTTCGAGGGCCAGCTGATTGCTGGTGACGGCGTGTCGCCGAACATGCAGGGCATGCTCAACGTGTCTGGTATCCAGACACAGGCAAAGGGCAGTGATTCTGTTCCTGATGCGATTTACAAGGCGATCACTAAGGTGCGTGTCAACGCATTTGTCGAGCCTACTCACATCCTGATGCATCCGAACGACTTCCAAGACGTTCGTATCTTGCAGAGCACGACTGGCCAATACCTGTGGGACAACATGACCGTCCCTGGGGCCAGCACGTTCTACGGCATGCCAATCATCTTGAGCACTGCCGTGACTGAGGGCACGTCCATCGTTCTCGATCTGAATCAGTGCGTTGCAATGATTCGACAGGGCGTTGATGTTCAGGTTGGCTACGCCAATGCAGACTTCACCAACGGTATGAAGTCTGTGCGTGCTGACATTCGCGGAAACCTCGTGGTTTACCGTGCACCTGCCATCTGCAAGGTGACTGGCGTTTAAGTCTGGCCTGAGGGGATCTGAGTGATCCCCTCTTCCAACCACCAACCTTTAGGGAGAGATTAACAATGGCAGCCATCGAGCGCAACAATATCATCACAGGGTTTTCGTCTGACTTGGGATTTCCCACGACAGTCGTGAACTACTCTGGAACTGATCACCTCAGTTTCTTCAATGCAACGCCTGTCGCTAAGACTGCTGTTGCAGATCCTGCTGCACTGACTTCAGGATCGACTGTTACTGCTATCGATGCAGATGTTCAGGCGATTCGGAACGACGTAGCAGCGCTCAGGACAAAGCTTGCAGCTGTCCTCGATGCACTTCAGGCCCTTGGCCTCGTGTAAGTGCTCGTTCTAACAGCTTAAACAGGGTTCGTAGCAAGGCTACGAGCCCTGTTTTCTTTAAGTCCATCTCGATGATTTCCCCTATTGCCATTTATTTCACGAGCGAAAAGCAACTGTGCACTGATGATGATCCACGTCAGGCTTTCTTAATTGTTGGCAAAGGTTGCTACATCGAGGATTGGAAAGCCAAGATGCTTGGCTTGCAAGAGTTCATTGAATCCGTGCTCAAGTCTAAGCCAATTCAAGAGCTCGATTCAATCAAGATTGTCGATCCAAAGACTAAGAAGCGTGGGGGCGCCAAGTAATGGCCCACAGCGCATATCCAACTGGGATCGAGTTAGCCGAGTTTCTGTTTGACAGCAAAGTCATCGACAGTTTTCCTGTCGATTACACGCTCTACGATCAGGCTGCTGCTACGGCCAAAGCTACGTGGGAAAAGGAAACGCGTTGGCCAATCTTTCTTGGTGAGAGTGAGGACAGCACCACTGAATTCAGAGATTGGGATCAAGACTTTCTCGACTTCAACGGGGGCTATGTTTCGATCACATCAGTAGCGTTCGATGGCATTGCCATGTCTGAGAACACCGATTACCGAGTGTTTCCAGCGAATCGATCACCAAAGCGCTTCATGCTCATGGGCAGAAACCCTGGCCAAGTGGTTACGATCGTTGGCAAGCAAGGTTACAGTGCAACGTTGCCTGATGACGTGTATCGAGCTGTGCTGTGTTATGGTGGTTCGCTCGTTTGGTCACAGCATAACCAGAACGGTGTGCTCCAATCAGTCAAGCAGGGTGATGTCAGCTACACCTATCAGCAATCAACAGCTCAGAACCCAACAAATCAGTTTTCTCAGTGGCAAGAGCTGTTCTATCAAACCTGTGATCTGTATCGAAGGGGGCTGGCAGGATGATAGCGTTCAAGCCCCACACAATCACGGTTCAGTCAATCACCAAAGGTGCTCAGAGCAAATCCCCTGTGATTGGCGCTGGTGTTACCGTACAGGGCCAGTTGACACCCAAGATGCCTGCAAGCATCTACCAAACCTGGGGCGTCGATCTTCAGCGTCCACATGAGTTTTTTTGTGAAGTCGATGATGCAAGCAACTTTGGCAATGGCTTCAAAGTGACGCTTGGATCGAGGACGTTCTTTGTTTCAGCGCCACCAATGGTTTTCTCGGTTGGGTTAGGTGCGGATCACTGCAAGGTGCTGCTTGATGAGCAGCAGCACATCGAGGCATCATGAGCGTTCTAACCGTTCAGCCCGTCAGGGATGCAATCAGGACGGCTTGTGTCACTGCCTTTGGCATTACGGCCGATGATGTCACCTATGGTAATCCAAGAGTTGTCGAGCCCACTTTGCCTTACGTGGTTGTGAGGCTTGACACCGTGCCTATGCAAGTTCAGGCAGTCACTTCTGTCGAGCAAACCTACTTGTACGAAATCACGTTAGTGGGGCAGTGGGGCCAGGATGAAGTCATTGAGGACATCAAGGTTGAGAAAGCCAACGCACTGATTTCAGAACTGATGACAGGCGCCTTGTTTGCTGGCATCGCTTACAACCCGATGATCATGCAAGTGGATTTCTCTGAGTCAGACGATCCCAATGAGCCTACTTATGAACTGACGGTTTTGTTCTCAGTGTCGATCGAGCAGCAAAGGTTGGTGTAACAACCCTTGCCACGGTTCACTGATGTCACTGCCTTTCACCAGTTCATGTCCAGAAAACTGGACCACTGGAAGCAAACCGTGCAGATCGAGCACGCCAACCTCGTTGACGAAATGATCGACGTGATGAAACAGGATCTTTCAGGCACTGTTTCAACTAAGGAATTGGCGCGTTTGGGCCATCCATTTGGCAGGACTCGTGGTGGCAGAAAGCGTGGCCGTGTTCGCAACCTGCCTATCAACGAGCAGACAGGAAAGCTCAAGCGTTCACTGAGCAGAAAACGGCTTGACTTAGCCTCAAAGATCACTTACGAGGTTGGTTTCACGGCGCCTTACTCCAAATACATTCTCAACCCAAGTGGCACACGCAAGATGGTTGGCCGTGGTTACTGGCGTGAAATCGAAAAGCAATACAAGAAAAGGCGAAGCGAAGCCATACGGCGAATAAGGGCAAGAGGCTTGTTATAAGCCAGAGGGAAAGCTTTAGATGTCTGCTCCAGTTCGCAAAACCAATCTCGATGTATCAGTGTTCTCTATTGCGGGAACGGATTATTTGTGTGATCTTAAAAACTGCACTCTCGAATATCAAGTGCAGACTGAAGAGTCCCGTGGCGTATGCACGCCAAGCTCTTATCCTTGGGCAGTTGGTGACTCTTGGACTCTGCAAGGGGAAATCTTTGTGAACACGACTGCATCAGTCCTATCGACTGCATTTTCAAACAGCTTGGTGACCATCGTTTTCACTACGGGCGCTAACAGCTATTCAGGACAGGCACAGGTCACGAGCGTTGGCCACGCAGTTGGATCTAACCAGCTTCAGACGCAGAACGTGAGCATGTCAGGTTTTGGACCATTGGTCATTGCTTAAGCCTGTACAAGAACGTGCATGGAAAACAGTGATCTTAAGCAGCAGATTATTGATCGTTATCGTCTATCTGACGAAACTTTCAAAGTGACTTTGCCGAAAGGTGAAGAGCTCGAATTCAAGACTCTCACGGACTACGAGGATATTTCTCGAATCAACCGTGCTGGCCGTGAATTCGCCCGTAGCCATTTAGCTGGGAACATCCCACCTGCACTGAAAGATGTGGCAACAAAGGATGAGGACATTGCTTTTTGCTGCCACGTGATTGCAGCTTTATCGGTCAATCCCAAATTCGACGTTGGTGATGTGCTCCAAATGAAATCCTGCTGGGGCACGATGTTTGAGCGGTTGGTGACGCAAGTAGTCACTCGACTGCAAGACATTTCCAATGCTCATGAAATCCAGCAGATGGATGAATTGGGAAAAGATTCAGCGCAAACCAGTTAGAACTTTTCAGGCTTGAAGTTTGCGCCAAGTATTTCCACAAGCATCCTGACGAGCTCGATCCATCAAAGCTGTATCAGCTGATCCAGTACATGGCCGTCGAGCAACTTGCTCGTTTGCAAGGTCAGCCAGCCGAATCCAACGAAGATTTTGACGTAGCCCACGCCAACGCACAACGACAGCTGGGCAACGGGAAACGATAATGAGCGACGTTGGCGAGCTGATCTTAAAATACTCCCTTGTCGATGACTATTCTGGCAAAGCCAAGAAGGTCAAGCAGAGCGCCGACGATCTTAAGACTTCACTCAAGGATGTTGGAAGCGCTGCCCACAAGGTGGGTGACGATCTTGAGGGTGCGTTCAAGCAAGCTCTTGGAGCACTCACAGCTGTTGGCGCTGGCATCGTGGCCATTGGCGCTTACTCACTCAAAGCGTTCGTTGCGTATGACTCAATCAAGCGCTCGATTATAGGGCTTTCTGGTAGCGCTGAGCAAGGCGCCAAGAACATGAAAGTCTTGAACGATCTTGTTCTCAAGACTAACTTTGAGCGCATGCAGATTGCGCCTGTGGCTCAGACATTAGCTGCATTTGGCGCTGACATCGAAAAGTTTCTGCCTCTTGCTGCTGAGATTGGTGAAGCGTTCGGTAACGACACCGAGAAGATGCAAGAGTTTGCCGAAATGATCGGACGCATCAAGTCTGGTGATTTTGGCCGTCCGTTTGGTCCTGAAGGACTTGGCCGTTTTGGCATTACAAGGCAACTGCTTGAGGGCCAGGGGCTCAAGTTTGACAAGCAGGGATCTTTCAAAGGCTCAGTCGAGGACGCACTAAACGCTGTTGCAAACATCGTTCACATAAAGTTCGACGCGATTGCAAAGGCTGCCGAAGGTAGCCCGATGGCAAGACTGTCCAACTTTTTCGATAAGTTGAACGACGGCGCCATTCAGCTTGGTGCTGCAATCGCTGACAAGATCCTGCCTCACATGGACAAGCTCATGACGTGGCTGGGGGACATCGTTGGCAGTGGTGTACTCACAAAGATCGTCAAGTCCTTTGTCGATCTGTTTGGTGTTAGTGGCAAGAACTTCAATGACACGCTCTATAACCTCAAAGAATTTATCATGCGCTTGCCTGACACGATCAGCAAGCTCAAGCCATACATCGATGATCTGAAGAGCGCCGTAAAGTTTGTTGCTGATCACTGGAAAGCCTTACTTGCGACAGTGATTGCTTTCAAAACCCTAACTCTCGCTGGGGACGTTTACAAGCTTGTCAAAGCCATATACGATTTCACGGTTGCCGTGAAAGCTGCTCAAGCTGCTGCTGCTGTTTCCAATGCAGTTAGTGGAATTGCCACGGGGGCTGGGGCAGCTGGCACAGGCGTTGGTGCAGCAGCCACGGGCGTTGGCCTTGGCATCGCAGGGCTCTATGCTGCCATTGCAGCTGGCGTTGCGTTTGTCGGCTATGAAATCTATAGCATCTTTCACGACAGGATTCAGGCAAACAAGATTTACGATGACGTTTCAAAGCCAATCCTGACGCCTGAAGACTTTAAGGCAATGCGCCAACGTGCTGATGAGCGCAAGGCAAAGATTGCAGCTGCTGTCTCTGACAAAGCTGATCAAGACAAGAAAGCTGAGGCAGCTCGAAAGCGCCAAAACGCTTTGGATCAAATCGTGGCCAGCACACGCAACATTGCCCAGAACACACGCACGAGCCTTGATCTTCAAACTTTCTCTGGTGGTGGTGGCAACATCGCTCGATTTGCCTACACACCTGCTGACGCGTCGAATTTCAGACACGGGCGCTCACACAGTCAGATGCTGAGTGATTACGCTTCAAGCAAGTCGAACAGTCTTGAGGCTTGGATGGCTGGCCTGATTCACGAGGCCATTGCACAGTCCGTAAGAGAGGGCTATCTTGTCCCTCGATAGGCTGCGTGTCGTTTTTGACACAGTTCAGACAAGGTTACAAAGCGACAGGCTGTCACTCACGTTTGGTTTTGATGACTGGGATCTGACAACCAACGTCGATCTGTATGTTGACAAAGTCACGAACACGGTGTTTCTGTGCCCGTTGCCACTGTCACCCGATTGGTTCTTAAACAGCACGGGCAACTACACACGACTTAAGAAAACCGATTTCACATTTGGCACTCCAAGCTCTTGGGTGGAAAGTGATCGACTCGACAACGGGCACTCCAACTACCTGCAATCTCAGGGCGTAAGTGAAGTCGTTAAGACAAATGCCACGCTCGACGTCGATCGAGGCATGTACGTGTCTTATTTCTCACCTGGCACGGGAACTGAGAAACAAACTGACATCGAGTTTGGTTGGGGCAACTCAGGCACATTCAGTGACGGCATATCAGTGCGTGTGCGTAGTGACGGTCACACGGAAGTTTGGAAAAACGGCGTTTTCAAATGGAGTGGTGATATTTCTGGGCAGCAAGCTGGCCAGCAAACAGACTTGCAGACAGTCAATCTCTGCTGCATCCCGTGTAGAGGCAGGGAACTGCTGATACTGTCCAATCAGGGCACAGGCTTTAGCGCAATATTTGATGACATCGATGAAGCCAACCCACCCGTTGGCGCTGTTGATCATGTTCCAATCTTGCCAGCATCCAAGTTCTGGTTTAGGGTTTACGGTGACGCCACGATCGAAGTGGCGCCTGTTCACTATCACACGTTGGGTGGCATCTACAGCAAGCCAATGCAGTGGGCTGAAACAGTCAGCGCTGATGAAACGATCACGCCAACGCTGTATCCAGATATTTCAGACGATGAACCTTATGAATTGGCCGTGATCCTCACTGAGGCTACTACGTCAGCAATCTTTGACGGTGGGGACAAGTGCAGGCTCAACATAGCAATGCTAAGCAACGGCAATTACACGCCAATGCTTTACGCGTGCGAGGAAGAGCTTGAGCGCACAACCCAAAAGACTGTAGGTGGTGGTGATGACAACAAGGGGATCGACGTCACTGATTACGTTGTCGATTGCACTGTTGACGTCGGTGACGATCCCAGTGGCGCAACCGTCGAGCTCGTGTTTAAGAACCCTGAAGAGGTTGAAGCACTTGGTGTTTACAACTTTCTGAACATGAGCAATCGAGCTGTCCAAATCTTTATTGGGGACAGACTGATCATGAGCGGGCGCACTGATGCGCCTGAACGAGTGCTTGGCGTTAATGACACAGCAGATCGAATCTCGATCAAAGTCAGGGATCACTGGAAAGCACTTGAAACATATCTCTACTCAGATCCCAAGGCGCTCGATGGCTTTGTCTACACCGATGCCATCAAATGGCTGATCAAGAGCGCTGGGCTCGATGACACTGACATTTGGTACGTGCCTGATAATCCTGCTCAGGACGATTACATTGACTTGGTGTTGCCCGATGTGGGAACGCAAAGCCAAGGATTCAACATTCAGATTGCCGTTGCCGATTCACCAGCTGATTGGCTTAAGCGACTCGTTGAGGGCTTTGCTGGTGACTACACGTATGGTTTCCAGCCTTACAACTACCACGACGATCGAGGGTCAGAAAGTCGTTTCAGGATGTTCAAGCCCGATGACAACGACGGCGCTACAGTCAAGCTTTACATTGCCACTGAGGACGCTTACGATGCTCTTGGCGTTGACATCGCTGAATCACCGATTGAGGATCTAAACAGAGCTCGTAGACGCACGGTATTGCGCTACCAAGACACTCTGTTTGAGCCAGAAGCCAACTACGTCTGTGTTATCGGCCAGGACGCGAGTTTTCAGCGTCCCTTGCGAAGCATTAGAAAGTCTGGTGACGCTCAAGACTTGATCGATCACCCTGGCACGTCGAGCTCGTGTGATCCTGGCGTCCCACCAGGTGGACGCAAGAGCAACTGGCTTGGTGAGATTCGCAAGTACATGCACGTCGATTCGACGCTCACGACACAAAGCGCCGTCGATGACTGTGCTGACACGATTTTCAACAAGGTTAGCGTGCCTCACTTAACGGCTGAATTTGAGGCTGATCTGATCATCAATGATGCTAATCATCTGATGTGGCGCGGAGATGTTGTAGAAATTGACTCAATAGGCAGATTCAGGATCACATCGTTTCATGGCCGAATGAATCGAGAGGGCGTAACTGCTGACCATGACAAGTCGTTCAGGCGCTTCACTTACACGGCGCTCTATATAGGCGAATCGTTCACGGAGTAAATGACATGGTTAGAAAAGGCGGAAGCATTGCAGTTTTGAAAGGCAAGCATCAACAGCGACTTGCGAACAAGAAAAGGATCTATCCCAACTCAGATCACTTGAGGATTCGATCACCCAAACCTAAGAACTGATGCCAACAGCAACGAACAAAGAGGTTTTCTACCTTTCCGAATTCCTAACTGGAAAGGATTTGGCCTGTCCCATAACCTCGTATTACTTCTATAACAATCGAGGTGGGGCTGCTGTCCCGTCCTGGGTGGGTGGTGCGTTAGGGGCAGGGGTCACACACCAGCGATTGATCACAGCAGATGGTGCAGAGGATTTCAGATTTGATTTCTCTCAAGCTATGTGGCGAGCGCTCGACAACGTCAGGTTCACGATTGCCGATACTTACATTTCACCAGGGCACTCTCAAACTGTCACAAGGGTTGTCACTTGGACACAGCTGAACGCCATTATCCCAACGCGTGAAAGCTTTTCGCAGACAAGTACGGGCCAAGAACAGGTGCTTGCAACGGTCAATATTGGTGGCTACATCACGCACAGCGTTGATGAGATTCGATACGCAGGCCAAAACATTTGGTGGGATGATTGGTCCTACAGCGAAACGCATACGATTTCAAAAGGTGGTGGCTCACTTGGCGTCCCCGAATCATCGACAGCAACCGTCACTCTGATTGCTTTCAGCGACTTTCAAAGTTGCTACGCTCAGCTCCTAACTGAAACGCGCATCGATGGTGTTCTTACCACTGATCTGTTCTATGGCACTTGGTTCACGGTCAAATGTGACATCGTTTGGGAAGGACCACTGAAGTTTCACGTGAACTGTGCGCCAACTGACTTTGACGGCAACCCAATCAATGGGCTAAGGGCAAGGATCTTGCCAGGTCCGCTTTACACCAAGAACAGTTCAGGGTCGTTGCTTGCCATCAATCGAGCCACGGCAACAGACGATGGTGGCTATTTGCGCACAGCCACAACTCCAATCAACCAAGATTTTATCTATGATGTGCGCACGACTTACGCGCATGCGATTGTCACGCGAAACGAACAGCTGTCTGTAAGCTCTGGATCAACGACAACGGTATATGAAAAGCTGCTTGACTTTGCGATTCGATCACGACTGACAACAATCTCGATTGACTTTGACAGAACTGATCTTTTCGGACTGCCACCCGCTGCACACCCAATCCAAGACTTTGGCATACCAGAGCAACGGCCACATATCCGATATCACCCAGACGCAGACACGACTTGCAAAGCGCTGGCAAATATCGTGTTGCCACAGCGTAAGAATTACGCATTTCCAACAGCTGTCAATTGGACCAAGTTCACATCAGGATCGAGCATCACGGACATCACGGGTGGTGTGCGGTTCACGGTTCCATCTGGCCCAAGCACGTTTGAATTTGATTTCTCGATCGACACAAGCCAGGCTTGGAACATGCGTCCATATCGGTGGTTTGCTGTCGATTACAACAACACAGGATCGAGTGACGTCACAGGCTACATCGATCTTGATCAATATCTCGATCCTCAACACAAGACTGACAACTGGTGGTATATCAAGCGTTTCAACGTCACGTTTGAGCCAGGTGCTCACACGTATTGGATCGATACGCTACGGCCAGACTTCATTACAACGTCTGGATCAGACGTGGGGATTAGGCTGCAAGCTGAAGCCCACATGTCTGACACGGTCACGTTTGAGAATCAGGGCGTTGCTTTAACTTTCAACGTCCTGCGTGATCGATGGA
>Ga0070666_10000210_pt1 | contig 40037 bp, 41 predicted proteins | sample KBSS23metaG_FD_64677 | JGI IMG/M metagenome (GOLD analysis project Ga0070666, IMG submission 64677) | Switchgrass rhizosphere microbial communities from Kellogg Biological Station, Michigan, USA - KBS S2-3 metaG | ecosystem: Host-associated > Plants > Roots > Rhizosphere > Soil ... | reverse complement strand
CGAGATCCAAAGCCCCGGCCCGTTCTTCTCCGCCCACAGCGACGCCGGCGCGAGATAGCCCAGCGTCTTGCCGACACCCGTGCCCGCTTCGACCAGCGCCACCTTCGGCGCCCCCGCGGCATCGCGCGCGGAAAACGCGAACGCCGCCGCGTCGGCATACTCCGCCTGCTCGGGCCGCATCTCGCCCATGCGATGCACCAGCGCATGCAGCCGCGCGCGCGCATCGTCCGCCGACACCGGCAGTGAGCCCGGCTTGTCCGGCGCCGCAGAGTCTTCCCACTCGGGCAAGCCGCGCCACGTCTCCATGCCGGCGATGGGATGCAGCTTGCCTTCCGGCTCGCCCAGCCGGTCGACGATCGCGTGCGCCCACTTCCATCCGGCGCGCCCCATCGTCATCGCGAGCATCCGCATCTGCTGCCGCACGTCCTCCGGCGCATGCTGCACCAGATCGAGCAACGCAATCGCCGCATCGCGCAGCGCCGCGGCCTGCTGCTCGGCGGTGTGCGGGATCATCAGCCCCATCGCCCGCGCCAGCCCCAGCGCCGACGGGATGCACGGCGCCCCCGGCCGCACAAACGCGAACAGCTCCAGCACATCGAACAGCGCCGCCGCCGGCGGCGTCTTCAGCCGCCCCGACACGAACGCCGCATGCGCGATCAGCACATTGCCCGACCGGAACAACCGCCGCGCTTCATCGAGTCCCACCTTCCGGCAAGCCCCATCATCCTCGCAGACGACCGCCCCGCCCGGCGATGGCACCAGCGCCGGCAGGTGCCGCCAGCCACTCGCAGACGCGCGCGCAGGAATCGGTTCAAGAGCCATCAGAACCGATCATGAACAGCAATTGCTGGGCGATGTGAAGCCAATAAATAGGAAATTCCCTCTCCCCCGCTTCGCGGGGGCGAGGGAAATTGATTTGGATTACGCCTTCACCTTCTCGCGCATCGCGGCGGTCGTACCGTCATCACCCAGCCCCGCCGTCGCAAGGTCCGGCCGCACCACCTCGATCGGATCGCGCAAATCGTCGACATAGCCCAGCGCATACGCCCCGCGCCGGTATCCCATCAGCTTCAGCAGCTCCACCGGCAAGGTCTTCGCGATCTCCGGCGGGCACGACAGGTACTGGTTCTCCTCCTGCCGCAGCCACGACAGGTTATAGGTGATGTTGATGCCCACCCGCGCCGCATCCGACCGGTTGGCGCCGCCGCCGTGATACACGCTGCCCGAATATAGCAGCACGGAACCCTTGCTCATCTCCGCCGGGATCGAATCCTCCAGCTTGAAGCGCAGCTTGTCCGCCAGCGCATTGCTCCCCGGCACCACGCGCGTCGCGCCGTTCTCCTCCGTGAAATCCGTCATCGCCCAGATCGTGTTGCACTGGACCTCGTACCCGCTCGGGAACGGATAGAAGTCGAACGCCCACTGGTCGCGATGGATCGGCTGCGCCGGTTCGCCCGGGCCGATCGCGATCACCTGCGTCAGGTGCAGCTGGAAGCTCGTCGCGTGCGACAGGAGCTGCTTGGTCACGCCCAGGATCAGCGGATGCATGACAAGTTCGCGACACTTCGGCGACCGCGCCACCAGTCCGCCGGTGCGCTTGGTGCGATGCCCGGAAAAATCATCCGGCCCGAACGCCGTCGCGTCCATCCACGGCTTCAGCTCGGCCGCGACCGCGTCCATCTCGCCGCGCGAGATCACATTGTCGACGATGCACGCGCCATCGCGCTTCAGTGCCGCAACAACGTCGTCAACACTCGCGTTCACGTTAAAATGCTGAAGCGCCATCGCACACTCCGTCACAGCAAAACCAAGCGTAAGCGTGACATGTCAGCGTTGTCACCCCAAAACCGGGCTTGCAACGCTACAATCGCGCACCCATCTGGACCGTTATGAACATCCGTCGTTACAGCGAACCCGATCTTCCCGCCATCCTCGCGCTCTGCAAACAGGAAGGCTGGCCCTCCCTGATCGAGAACCCGCTCCGGGCCCACCGAGTCCTCACGGCGCCGGGTGTGACCACAGTCGTGGCTGCGGAAGGTGGTACCGTGATCGGCTTCGCGCAGATCCAGGGCGACGGCGAGATCCAGGCGCATCTTTCGCTGATCGCCGTGCACAACGGGCACCGCCGCCGCGGCATCGCGCGGTCGCTGATCGAGGAAGGTCTGAAGGCGGCCGGGGGCCTGCGCCTCGACCTCATCACCGACAGCGCACCGGACTTCTACGGCGCGCTGCCGCACATCAAGATGACCGGCTACCGGCTCTACCCGAACTTTACCGGCCCCGACCGCTACGAGCCCGGCCTCGAATGGAAGGACGGGCGCAAGATGAAGAAGGCTTAGGCCGCCAGCGCCGGATACAGGTTCAGCAGCGCCTGCTTGGTACGCATCTGCTCCCCCACCACCGTCTGCGCGGCGTTGCGCAACTCGTGGCCGTTCTCGCCAGTGCGTGTCTTCTGGGTAAAGCCGCGCGCCGCCGCGGTCACGGCCGCCAGTCCGAGTCCGCCGGCCGCGCCCGCGATGTCTTGCGCCAGACGGCTCGCATCCTCCCACCGGTCCGCCGCGCAGGCGTCCGCCAGCGCGCTGCACAAGAGTTCGGCATTCTCGATATAGGCGTGCAGGATCTCGACCAGCGTGTTGAGCCCAACCGACCGTTCCAGCGCCGCGAAGGCGTCCGCGTCGATCGGCGCCAGCTTGGCCGGCATCGTCTTCACCGTCGGCGCGTCGTTCGGCTCCATCCGCGCGCGCAGCCGCGCCAGCACCTGATAAAGCTCCTGCGCGCTTGCCGGCCAGTGCAGCACTTCGGCCGCCGCGATCGGCATGCGCTCTCCGCGCTGCAGCAGCGCGAGCACCGGTGCCGTCACGCCCCGCGCCGCGGCCCAGCTGTCGGCCTCGTTGGCGCGTACGATGATGGCGTCAAACGGCTCTCGTGCCGCCAGCGCGATCGCCTCGGACAGGGTCTCCGGCGTCTGGATGCGATTGCCGAACGGTTCGACATAGCGCGCAACCTGCGCGTCCATTTCCATGTCGCGCGTGAACACCAGGAAGGATTGCTTTGACGGCGCCGTGACCGATTCGCCCGAAGGTTCGGCCGCCATGCGCGCCGCACCCGACAGCGGGATGGTGAACCAGAAGGTGGCGCCTTCGCCGGGCGTGCTGTCGAGACCGACGGTGCCGTGTGCGAGATCGACGATGCGCTTCACCACCGCCAGCCCGAGCCCCAGCCCGCTTTGCCGTCGTGCATAGGAGGCGTCGCCGGGCGTGAACGGCTTGAACAGCAGCGGCGCCACCTCTTCGGGCACGCCGGGCCCGGTGTCGATCACGGAGAACCTGACCGCCTGGGTTGTCGCTTCGACGTGAATCTCGATGCCGCCGCGTTCGGTGAATTTCAGCGCATTGTCGACCAGCTTGAGCAGCGCCTGCCGCACGCGCCGGCCATCGGCCGCGACCAGCGGCAGGTTCGCGGGCGCCGTCACCGAGAGCCGCAGCCGCTTCTCCCATGCCCGCGGCTGAAGCAGCCGCCCCACCGCGCGCGCCGCCTGTGCCGGATCGCTTTCGTCGTCGGCATGCGCCTCGTCATCCCGCGACAACGCGATGACATCGTCCAGCAGCATCTGCAAGCCGCGCCCGGCTTCCAGCATGACCTTCACGTGATCGCGGTGCGGCTTTTCCAGCTCGGCGCGATCCAGCAGCTGCGCCATGCCCAGCAGCGCGTTCAGCGGTGTCCGCAATTCGTGGCTGATGTTGGCGAGGAAGTTCGACTTCACCTTCCCGCTGGCCTCCGCCGCGTCGCGCGCGACCTCGACCTCTTCCTTCTCCCGCGACAGGCGCTCGATCAGCCCGACATTTTCCAGCTTGAGGAAGATGCTTTCGTCCAGCAGCCGCGCCATGCCGTTGCAGTAGGTGAACAGCACCCCGCCGAACAGCGCCACCAGCACCGCCGTCATCACCTGGTAGATGCCGCCCGTCAGCAGCAGCACGGCAACCAAGGGCCCCAGCGAAAACATCGCGTGGCAGAAATAGGCGGGGCGATACGCGGAACGCGCGATGAACTCCGTCGCCGTCATCCCCAGGAATGCCAGCACCAGGTACGCTTGCGCCGGAAACGAATCCGGCACGAACCAGAACAGCACGCCCACGCCCCAGGTGGCGCCCGCCACCGCCGATACAAACGCATAGCGCCGCGCCCAGTAGAGCGGCGTGCCTTCGCCGCTGCGGTTCTTGTAGGCGGTGGTGAGCTGCTCCGCTGCGATCACGACCGTGATCTGCAGCGCGAGCGGCATGAAGGGCAGCCAGCCGGGTGCGTTCCCCGCGAACATCGTCGCCGGAATGCACAGTGCTGCGAATGGCAGCGACAGATAGTGCCGCCCGAGCGCGTACAGGATGTCGATGCGGCCTGCGAAAACCGCGTCCCTGTCGCGCACGGGCGTGTCGTTCCCGCTCATTGACGCCTTCCCACGCTAAGCCTAGCTTCGGCGCCTTTCCCAACGCTTAAGATTGAGTAATTCCAATGCCTTCCGGCACATCTATTCCGTTACGTCCCGACCTCGGCCTGGCCGCGCGCGCCTGGCCGTTCGAGGAGGCGCGGAAGATCCTCGCCCGCGTCGAGAAGCGGCAGGCCAAGGGCGAAAAGGTCACGGAAGTCCTGCTGGAGACGGGTTACGGTCCCTCGGGCCTGCCCCATATCGGCACGTTCGGTGAAGTCGCGCGCACGACCTGGGTCATGCACGCCTTCAACACGCTGTCGCCGATCCCGACACGGTTAATCGCCGTTAGCGATGACATGGACGGTCTGCGCCGGGTTCCCGACAACGTGCCCAACAAGGACATGATGGCCGCGAACATGGGGAAGCCGTACACGTCCATCCCCGATCCGTTCGGGACGCACGAGAGCTTCGGCCACAACATGAACGCGCGGCTGCGCGCGTTCCTGGACAACTTCAACTTCGACTACGACTTCGGCAGCGCGACCCAGATGTACAAGTCCGGGGTCTACGACCAGGCGCTGCTCAAGGTGCTGGCGAAGTACGATGAGGTCATGAAGGTCATGTTGCCCACGCTCGGCGAAGAGCGGCAGCAGACCTATTCGCCGTTTCTCCCCGTGAGCCCGCGCTCCGGCAAGGTGCTGCTCGCCAAGGTCGTGCGCCACGATCCGGCCGCGGGCACCATCACCTACATCGAGGAAGACGGCAGCGAAGAGACGGTCCCCGTCACCGGCGGCCACTGCAAGCTTCAGTGGAAGCCCGACTTCGGCATGCGCTGGGCCGCGCTCGGCGTCGACTACGAGATGTACGGCAAGGAGCACTATCCCTCCGCGCCGCTCTACAACGCGATCTGCAAGATCAGCGGCGGTCTGCCCCCCGAACAGTTCATGTTCGAGCTGTTCCTCGATGATAAGGGCCAGAAGATCTCGAAGTCGAAGGGCAACGGCCTCACCATCGACGAATGGCTGCGCTATGCGCCGAATGAGAGCCTCGCGCTCTACATGTTCCAGAAGCCGCGCGTCGCCAAGCGGCTTACATTCGACGTGATCCCGAAGGCGGTCGACGAATACATCGACCTGCTCGAGAAGTATCATTCGAACGAGGCCAGCGAGGCCGAGCGCCTCGACAATCCCGTCTGGCACATCCACAACGGCAACCCGCCGATGGAGCACTATCCGGTGTCGTTCGCGCTGCTGCTGACGCTGGCGACGGCGTCGAACGCGCACAATCGCGACGTGATGTGGGGCTTCATCAAGGCGTACGCTCCGCAGGCCACGCCGGAAGCCAATCCCGGTCTGGCGAAGCTGGTCGATTTCGCGATCCGCTACTACGAAGACTTCGTCCGGCCGGAAAAGAAATTCCGCCCGGCGACGGACAAGGAACGCGCCGCGATGCTGGATCTCGCCGCGAAGTTCGAGGCGATGGGTGATCAGCGCGATCCCAAGCTCGTGCAGGACGAGGTCTATGCAATCGGCAAGGCCCATAACTTCGAGCCGCTGCGCGACTGGTTCGGCGCGCTGTACGAAGTTCTGTTCGGCCAGACCTCCGGCCCGCGTTTCGGGTCCTTCGCCGCGCTGTTCGGCGTGAAGGAAACCGCGGCGCTCATCCGCCGCGCACTCGCCGGCGAATTCGTGGCCGCTGCCGCCGAATGAAGCACGCCATCGCCGTTCTCGCCGCGCTGTTCATCGCGCAGCCCGGGCTCGCGGCCGGCAAGCCCGTGAAGCCACCGGCCGTCACGGCCGCTCCCAACGCCTACGATCTTTACGTCGCCGGCAAGTTCGATGCAGCGATGAAGACAGGCGAGGCCGCGAACAATGCGCTCGGCTATGTCACGGCGGCGCGCGCAGCGATGGCGGACGCGCAACTGCGCAGCGATCCCTGTCTCGACTGCCTGCATCGCGCGGAGGAATACGCCCGCAAGGCGATCACGCTCGACAATTCGGTGGCCGATGCGCACGTCTATCTCGCCGTCGCCATGGGGCTGGAGGCGCGGATCGTCGGCCCGGTGTGGGCGCGGGCCCGCAACTATCCGGGCAAGGCGAAGGATGAGCTCGACATGGCGCTCAAGCTCAATGCCAGGGACGCGTGGGCCCTCGGTGCGCTCGGGGGCTGGAATATCGAGATCGTGCGTACCGGCGGCGCCGATATGGCAAGCTTGTTCTACGGGGCGAGCACCGAGGCCGGTCTTGCCGCCTTCGCCGCCGCGTTCAAGCAGGCGCCGGACAACCTCTCCCTCCGCTATCAATACGCGCTGTCGCTGTCAGGCTATGACCCGGTTCGCTTCCGCAAGCAGATCGACGACGCGTTCGCGCGCGTCGCGAAGCTCAATCCCGCGACGGCCTACGAGACCGCCGCCCAACGCCGCGCGGCCGAACTCGCCGTTCTCCTGAAGAAGGACGATCGCGAGCCGTTCGACGCAAAGGTTCGCAAATACCAGGGATATCCCTAAGCACCCTATCGGCGGGCGTTCAGGGATCGGCAGGCGGTGCCTGCTTGCACCAGTCGTCCGCCGGCCTTGTTGACCTCGATCGGCGGGACGCACTGATAGCCGGCGCGCTGGAGTTTCATGGCGTAACCGCCGACAATGAAGGTTAGCGCAGAGTATATGTTTTGAGCCGGCTACTGCGCCGCCCAGATGATCCGGTGCATGAACACGATGTCAGCCAGCGCGAACTCCCGCGCCTCGAAGGCGGGGTTGAACGAGCGCAGCTCGATCTTCTGCGCCGTCTGCCGCGACAGCTGCTTGGCCATCACTTCGCCGTTGTAGGTCTTCAGCACCACGCGGTCGCCGCGCCGCACGCTCGCCGCCGGTGACACCACGATGCGATCACCGTCGCGATAGACCGGCATCATCGACTCGCCGGCGATCTCCAGCGCATAGGCGTGCTCGTCCGCCACTTCCGGAAACGGGATTTCCTCCCAGCCATGCCCCGCCGGAAAACCCGCTTCGTCGAAGTATCCGGAGTTGCCGGCCTGCGCCATGCCGAGCAGCGGGATGACGCGGCTGTAGCCCGCGCGACCCGCGCTCTTCGACACCAGCGAGGTGAACTCCTCGAAGTCGGCGCCGGTCGCGTTCAGGATCTTCGAGATCGACTCCGTCGACGGCCAGCGCAGCTTGCCGTTGATGCCGCCGCGCTTGCTCTTGTTGAAGGTTGTCGGATCCAACCCGGCGGCCTTGGCGAGACCCGAGGCGGACATGTCATAACGGGCGGCTAGAGCGTCGATCGCGCTCCAGATTTGGGCGTGGGTCAGATTGCTCATGGTCAGACGAAGTCCCTTGAGAGGGGGCAATTATCCCTAGGACAGGATGATGCTAGGAATTACCAGTTTGGGCCGGGTGGGAGCAACAGGAAAGTCGCCATGATCCTGGATTCCGCCATGGCGCTCCTGCGCCTTCTGCCTGCCGAAACGGCCCACAAGGCCACGATTTCCCTGACCCGCAGCTTCGGCGGCCTTGTACCCGCCGCGCCGGCGCCCGATCCGCGGCTCGCGGTGCGCGTGCTGGGAATGACGTTCTCCAACCCCATCGGCCTCGCCGCCGGGTTCGACAAGAACGCGGTGGTCCCGAACCAGATGCTGCGTTTCGGCTTCGGCTTCATCGAATGCGGCACCGTCACGCCGCGCCCGCAGAAGGGCAATCCGCGCCCGCGCCTGTTCCGTCTCGAGGAAGACCGCGCCGTCATCAACCGCATGGGCTTCAACAATGACGGCATGGCCGAGGCCGCGGTGTGCCTCGCACATCGCAAGCGCCGCGGCATCGTCGGCATCAACATCGGCGCCAACAAGGATTCCCTAGACCGCATCGCGGACTACAAGGCGGCATTCGACGCCCTCGCTCCGTATGCGGATTATGTCGCGGTCAACGTCTCCTCCCCCAACACACCCGGCCTGCGCGGCCTCCAGGGCCGTGACGAACTCGGCCAGCTTCTCGCCGTCCTGACCGCCGCCCGCGCCGATCTGGCTCCCACAACGCCGCTTCTCCTGAAGATCGCTCCCGATCTCGACCTCAACGCCCTCGACGATATCGCCGCGGTGGTCACGGCGTCGGCAATTGAGGGCCTGATCGTCTCCAACACCACCATCGCGCGCCCCGGCAGCCTGAAGAGTCCGGACGCCAAGGAAACCGGCGGCCTCTCCGGCGCCCCGCTGTTCGAGCCCTCGACCCGGATCCTGCGCGAGATGAAGAAGCGCGTGCCGGCGACACTCACCCTGATCGGAGTCGGCGGCATTTCCACCGGCGCGCACGCCTACGCCAAACTTCGCGCCGGCGCGAGCCTGGTGCAGCTCTACTCCGCACTCGCCTATGAAGGGCCCGGCCTCGTCACCCGCATCCAGCGCGAGCTGCTTGAATGCCTCGACCGCGACGGCTTCAAGACGGTCACGCAAGCAATCGGCGTCGATGCGAAGTAGCCGGCCCACTGCCGAGCGGTAGGACCCCGGACGCGGATGACGTCCGGGGCTGAAAGATGGATGGCGTTACTGCTTGACCAGGGTGGGCGGCAGTGGCGCGCCGTCCGAGGTGGTATTGCCGTTTATGTTGCTGTTGCCGAACGAGAAGATCTTTCCGCCGTTCGCCATTGCGATGCCGTTCGTGTTGCCGGTCACCCTCACATTGTCCATGCGCACGGTCGTGCCCGCACCGTTGGCCAGGATGCCATAGGTGCTGTTCAGGGCCATGCTGTCCATGAGGATGATGTTTGTTGGAACCGAGCTGTTGAACGTCGAGTGATCCTGGATGGCGTTGGCGCTGTGCACGAAGACCGAATTGGCGACGGTCACGGTCGCGCCGCTGCCCGAGGCGAGGCTGGTGGTGTCCACCAGCAGGCCGTCGGTTGTATTGGTGTCGGCCCGCACGTTCGCCAGCGTCGCATTCGCGCTCCCGCCCGCCAGCGGCGCGACCCGGATGCCGTCGCCACAATTGTTGTTCACGTCGGAGTCGTAGACGCCGAGTTGCGTCGTGGTCGTGCTCGGGGCGTAGAGCAATCCTGCTCCTCCGAAGCCGCTGATCGAAACGTGCTGGAGGATCAGGGAAGCACCGCTCCCAAACGAAATGCCGTAAGAGGCATTGCAGTTCGATCCACCGATGATGCTCATGTTTCGCAGGACCACGCGATCGGAAACGCCGGCGTTGACGTAGATCCCGTTACCCATGCCGACCAGGACCGAGCCGACCTGGCCTTGAATGCCCCCGCCGCAATCGATCGTGATGGCATGGTCGATGGCGAGCGATCCGAAACCGCCCGGGTCCAGGCAGTCGATCTCGCCGCCGGCCACAGTCTTCGCGTAAGCGCCGACGAACGTCAGGCATGGCGTGGTGCGGCCACAGTCGTTCCCGTCATTTCCGGTGCCGGAGACCCAGGTGCGGGGCGAACTTGGCGGAGCCACGGCCGCCGAGGACGGCGCCGAAGCCACCATGGTCCCCACGAACGCTGCGGCAAGACAAAACGTTAGCTTGAACGAACCGAACATCTCTATCTCCTCTCGAAAGGCCTGAGTGCCAATGTCTGCTGGGAAAAGCGATGCAATGTCGAACTGGCGTGCGCGGATGCGCGGGGACATCGTGGCGGTGTGATGGCACGACTCCATCATCTCCCCGAAGCGGAGTCCATCGGGCTGGGGGGGGACGAAAGGCACTCTGCTGCTTATTTGAGCATCGATTAAGCAAGGACAGCCGCCTTCGCTTTGTGCAAAATCGCGCAGGGCTTTGTGTATCACAAGACCATGAACACCACCGGCCTGCCGGAGCTTTGGCACGTCACGCTCGCGATCCTGTCGCGGCAGGCGCCGTTCGTTCAGATCATGCTGGTGACGCTCGCCGCATTGTTCGTCGTGATGGCGCTCGAAGGTGTCCGCTCGAGCGTTCGCGCGATCTGGCGCGCCCATCGCACGCCGAAGCTGCCCGCCGTGACACAGCTGAATACGCCCGTGGCGCTCGCGGCGCCCCCGGCGTTCGGGCCGCGCATGCGAAGTTTCGTCGGCAAGCCGCCGGTCAAGCGCGCATCGCGTCCCAAAGTCCTGGACCAGCCGCCCCGCCAATTCCGTAGCACACGCCCAGTTATCCGCCGTCAAAGAACGGATTTGGCCTCTACCTCGTTTGGGTAGATTAACTGGATGCAACTTAATCGCGTGGGCCAAGAGTCCGATAATGCCCCTGACCATCGGGGAGGGCTCCATGCAACGGCGCATCGTCTTCACAGCGATCGTGTCACTGGCATCCGCATTGTGCATCGGACCGGCGCTGGCCGACGGCAGCGTCTTGGTCGACAGCATCATCACCAGCACCAAGACCGACAAACCGCCGCGCTTCTGTTGGGTGTCGCAGTACATAAGCACCTCGGGCGACAACAAGGGCGAGTGGGTCGATCGCTACGAAGATTCCGCGCAGAGATATCTGGAGGATTTCCGTGGCGGACATCTCGATTTCGGTCCCAATTTCGACGAGACCAACATCGTCGTGGATCATTGGGGCTTGGATCATGGCAAGATTCGCCTCCATCGCGTGCCGTGCCCGCCGCCTGAACACAGCATGAGGAGAGGCGATCCCGTGGGCGATGAATTGCTCGCGGCACGTCTCGACGCGCTGGTCGACGATCCGGAGACTCGTGCGCAACTGACCCGGCTATTGGATCATCACCATGATGACGGCCTGCTTGATCACGTGACCATCGGCGTCGGCATCGGCGTTGGTGGCGGGCACGACGATCGCGGTGGGCATCACGGCGGCGATCGTCGCGACCGGCCGGCCGGCACGGCCGCTCCGGGCGATGACAGGCCGCGGGACTGAAGGGCTTAGCTTGCGAGGAGGAAGTGTCCTCTGAGCGCCGCGATCGGCCGCGCTTCGTCTTCCTGCCACAGCTCCGCGTGCACGTTCACCACGCGCCGTCCCTGCCGCGCCAGCCGTGCCTTGGCATAGGTCGTCACCGCGCGGCCCGTGCGCAGGTAGTCGACCGTGAAATCCACCGGCTTCGGAATTTTCACCGCGCGGGTGCTCCAGATCGCCTGCGCGATCGCCGCCGTCTCCAGCAGCGAGCCGATCACACCGCCATGCAGCGCCGGGATGCCGGGGTTGCCGATCAGCTTGGGATCGAACGGCATCTCCAGCACGACCTCCTCGCCGCGCAGCACGGCCTTCAGGCCCAGGAATTCGCAATACGGCACCGCCGCCATCAGCGCCGCCACGTCCACCGGCCGCCCCGCGGCCGCCGCTTTCGCCAGAAGCTCCATGCTCAACTCCCCGGCCGCGTTTCGGTGGTGATGAAGGTGCCGGTCGCCATGGCGATGGGGTCGTCCGCGGAGTCCTGGTAGGCGCGTGCCCGCGCGAACACGATCTGGCGCGTGATCTTTACGCACTCGCCGGCGACCCAGACATCCGCCTCCGGTTTCGCCGCCTTCATGTAATCGACCCGCAGGTCCAGCGTGGCGTAGCTGGTCGATTGCCGCGCCGCGGCCTCGGTGATGATCACGCCAAGCCCGGTGCCCACCGCCATGCCGCAGGCATGGTCCAGCATCCCGGTGATCGCCCCGCCATGCAGGACGCCGGTGTCGGGATTGCCGATCAGCTTCCTGGAGTAGGGCAGGCGCATCAGCACCTTGCCCGCCGCCGCCTCCACGATCTCGCCGCCCAGCGCCATGATGAAGGCCGTCCCGGCCCGCGAGCGCATCAGCGTGGCCAGTTCGTTGTCGGATATATCGGTCATGCATCCAGCCTTGGATGCGCCGCCGTCTCCGTCAATCTCGACACTTGAAACCGGACGTGTAAGCCCCATCTATGAGGTGGATCGCCGGCGCCGAGCCGGCAAGTGGGATTCGGGCAGAGGGCACCCCTCACGCGAATTCATGTGGTTCGAATGGCGAAAATACCCCGCCGCCCAAACCGGTCCACCGAATTTGCGAGCTCGAAAACAATACATTGTGTTCCGTCACCGCTGGGGCCACTACATATTGATGTGCCTGCCGCGTGGGAAATTGACGGCCCGTCACCAACCGCTAGAGTCCGCCGGTGTCATCACCCATCAGAGATTCCATGGAAACCATCATTGCCAAGGCGCCCGCCGCCGCCCGCCACAATGCCTCGCTCGGCAAGCGTGAGCAGACCAAGGTGCAGAACCGGGAGTTGATCCTGGATGCCGCCCGCAAGGTCTTCGCCGACCTCGGCTTCGGCGCCACCACCGTGCGCGACATCATCCGCGCCACGCCCCTGGCCAGCGGCACGTTCTATAACTACTTCAAATCAAAGGAAGAAATCTTCCAGGCGATCCAGGATGAGGTTGCGCTGACCATCCGCCCGCGCCTGCGCGACGACCGGCTGAAGGCCAAGACCGTCGAGGAGTTCATCTCCTCCACCTTCCGGACCTTCATGGAGTTCGTGGCGGAAGATCACGTGAATTTCCGCAACATTCGCCACACCGCCGACACCACGCGCATCCGCATCCACACCCCGGAGATCGTGGCCGGCTTCGAGGAATTGCGGGAAGACATCGAGAAGGCAATCGCCCAGGGGCTGTTCCCGCCGATCGACGCCGACTACCTGATGGCGTCCATCGTCGGCGTCGCCTTCGACGTCGCCGACCGCATGATGGCGCGCGAGCACCGCGACCCGGCTGCCGCCGCGGCCTTCGCCACCGCGCTCTTCATGGGCGGCATCCGCATGCTGCCGCACGCCGATCATCCGGCCGCCAAGACCGGCACGGCGTAAGCCGTGAAGGCAATTGTTTGTAGAGAGATCGCCGACGATATCGGCACGCTGACGCTGAAGGACATTGAGTTGCCGCCGCCAGGTCCCGGCCAGGCGCGCGTGCGCATCCGGGCTGCGGCAGTGAACTTCCCGGACATCCTGACGGTGCAGGGCAAGTACCAGCATAAGCCGCCGCTGCCCTTCACGCCCGGCACCGAAGCCGCCGGCGATGTGATCGCAGTGGGCGCGGGCGTGACCAACGTCAAGATCGGCGACCGCGTGATCTGCGGCGGCCTCGGCGGCTACGCGGAAGAGATGCAGGTGCCATCCGTCAGTCTACGGATGATCCCGCCCGGCGTCGGCTACGCCGAAGCCGCCAGCTTTACCGTGGCGTATCTCACCGCCTACGTCGCGCTGGTCCGCCGCGCGAAACTGGAAGCCGATGAGTGGCTGCTGGTGCACGGTGCGGCGGGCGGCGTCGGCCTCGCCGCCGTCGACCTCGGCAAGCATCTGGGCGCCAAGGTCATCGCTACCGCATCGACGGACGCGAAGCGTGCCTTCCTGAAGAACTACGGCGCCGACCACGTCTTCGAACCGCACGGCTTCCGCGAGAAGGTGAAGGAGGTCACCGGGGGCGAGGGCGCCAACGTGATCTACGACCCCGTCGGCGGCGACGTGTTCGACGAGTCGACCCGCTGCATCGCCTTCGACGGCCGCATCACGATCATCGGCTTCACATCCGGCCGCATCCCGTCGATCAGCGTGAACATGCCGCTGATCAAGGGCTACTCGATCATGGGCGTCCGCGCCGGCGAATACGGGAGAAAATTCCCCGAGAAGGGGCGGCAGAACATGTTCGCCATCACGAAACTGTTGGCCGAACACAAAATCCGCCCCCACGTCCACGCGCGCTATCCACTGGCGAAAGCGGTTGACGCGATGCGCACACTGGAAGACCGCAGTGTGATCGGCAAAGTGGTGATCGAGCCGTAAGCACCACTGTCATCCCCGGCGAGCGCGAACGCTGAAGCGTTCGCGTGAGGGAAGGGGACCCAGGCGCTTCAGCTTCCTCGCATTCAGAAAGTATGCGCTACTGAGCGCATGAGGCAGCACCTCTACTACGTCTACATGCTCGCCAGCCGTCGCAACGGCACGCTCTATGTCGGGGTATCGAACGACGTGGTTCGCCGCGCGTGGGAACACAAGAGCGATCTCGTCGAAGGTTTCACCAAGAAGTACGGCGTGCACATTCTTGTCTGGTATGAGATGCATGAAGATATCACCGTCGCCATCGCGCGAGAGAAGCGGCTCAAGCGCTGGAATCGGGTTTGGAAGATTAGGCTGATCGAAGAGCACAACTCCGGCTGGAACGATCTCTATGATCGCCTTACCGGACAGATCACAGCGATGGCGCCGCCTGGGTCCCCTTCCCCTCGCGACGCTCGCGCGTCGCTCGGCCGGGGATGACAGTTGAGCTTAAGGCTTCAGCTTATCCAACGCCTTCATCACTTGCGCCGTCATCTCGCTCGTCCCGACCTTGGTCATGCCGGGCTGCATGATGTCGGGCGTGCGGTAGCCGTCGGCCAGCACGCGGTCGACCGCCTTCTCCAGCAGCGCCGCATCGTCGCCGCGGCCGAGCGAATAGCGCAGGCACATCGCAAACGACAGGATGCAGGCGATCGGGTTCGCCACGCCTTGCCCGGCGATATCCGGCGCCGAGCCGTGGATCGGCTCATACAGTGCAAGCTGCTTGCCGTTCGCGTCCTTTGCGCCCAGCGAGGCGCTCGGCAGCATGCCCAGTGAGCCGGTCAACTGCGCCGCCTCGTCCGACAGGATGTCGCCGAACAGGTTGTCGGTCACGATCACGTCGAACTGCTTGGGATTGCGCACCAGCTGCATCGCCATCGCGTCCGCCAGCATGTGCGACAGCTTCACGTCGGGGAATTCCTTCGCGCCGACCGCCGTCACGACCTGCTTCCACAGCACGCCCGACACCATCACGTTGTTCTTCTCCGCCGAGCACACGCGCCCGCCGCGCAGCCGCGCCAGCTCGAACGCCACCCGCGCGATGCGCTCGATCTCGTGCGTCGTATAGACCTGCGTATCGACGGCGCGCTGCTGGCCGTCGGGCAGCTTGGTGATCTCCTTCGGCTCGCCGAAATAGACGCCGCCGGTCAGCTCGCGCACGATCAGGATGTCGAGCCCCGCCACCAGCTCCGGCTTCAGCGACGACGCATCCTTCAGCGCGTCGAAGCAGATCGCCGGCCGCAGGTTCGCGAACAGCCCAAGGTCCTTGCGCAGGCGCAGCAGCCCACGCTCCGGTTTCTTGTCGAACGGCAGCGTGTCCCATTTGGGTCCGCCCACCGCGCCGAATAGCACGGCGTCCGCCTTCTTTGCCTTGGCGATGGTCTCGTCCGGCTCCGGCGTGCCCAGCGTCTCGTACGCGATGCCGCCGATGTGTGCCTCTTCGGTCTCGAACGCCATGTTGCGGTTCTGCTGGAACCAGCCCAGCACGCGCCGCGTATCGTTCAGCACCTCCGGCCCGATGCCGTCGCCGGGGGTCAAGAGCAGTTTGAAAGACATCGCAATTCTCTCTTAGGTGTCATGGCCCGCAAATGCGGGCCACCCAGTTTGTTCAGCCACCGAAGGTGCAAGGTGGGTTCATATCATTCTTCGACGAAGGTGCAGACATCACCTGGGTGGCCCGCAGTCGCGGGCCATGACAGGTAGAGGAGCGATTACTTTCTCATCTTCGCGAGACGGTCGCGCGTCTCCGGTCCCATGCCTTCGCTGCGATGCACTTCGTGCGCCAGGCCCATCTTCAGCGACATCCCGTCCGTATCGTCGACCAGCTTCTTGATCGCGCGCGACGACCGCCACGAATTGGCCAGCACGTCCGCGATGAACGACGCCACCGCGGCGTCCAGCTCCGCATCCGGCACGCAGAAATTCGCGAGGCCCGTCTTCTCCGCCTCGCGCCCTGAAACGAACCGCCCGCTGAACGACATCTCCAGCGCCTTCGCACGCCCCACGCGCCGCGGCAGCCGCTGTGACAGGCCCCACACCGGCACCAGATCCCACTTGCCATGCGTGTCGCCGAACTTCGCGCTCTCGCCCGCGATGATGATGTCGGCGGCAAGCGCCAACTCCAGCCCGCCGGTCAGGCAATGTCCCTGCACCGCTGCGACCACCGGCATCGGGAGCGCCGCCAGCCGCTCCACCGTCTCGCTGCGGAAGCGCGAATTGTCGCCCTCGTTGAACACACTGCCCAGCCCGCCCAGATCGTTGCCGGCGCAGAAACTGCGCCCCGCGCCCTTCAACAGCACGCAGCCGATCTCGCTCGTATGCGCCAACGCATAGTCGATCCCCGCCGCGAAATCCTTGAAGCACGCGAACGACAGCGCGTTCAGCTTATCCGCCCTGTTGAGCGTCAGCGTCATCAACCCGTCTTTGACGTCACGCAATACGTCGGTCATTTCCCACCCTCCGGTGCCATTGTTGCCGCAGTCTATCAACCTCTCCCGTTTGCGGGAGAGGTCGAAATCGCGCAGCGATTTCGGGTGAGGGGAGGGCCTACGCCCAGGGCATCTCGCGCTTGCGCTTCGCCTCGAAGTCCGTGATCTCGGTTTCGTGGCGCAGCGTCAGGCCGATGTCGTCCCAGCCGTTCAGCAGGCATTGCTTGCGGAACGGGTCGACCTCGAACGTGATGCAGCCGCCATCCGGTCCGCGGATTTCCTGCTTCTCCAGGTCGACCGAGATCACCGCATTGGCGCCGCGCTCGGCATCGTCCATCAGCTTGTCGACGTCCGCCTGCGGCAGCGCGATCGGCAGGATGCCGTTCTTGAAGCAGTTGTTGTAGAAGATGTCCGCGAAGCTCGGCGCGATCACGCACTTGATTCCAAAATCCAGCAGCGCCCACGGCGCATGCTCGCGCGACGAGCCGCAGCCGAAATTTTCGCCTGTCACCAGAATCTGCGCCTTCTTGTAGGCCGGTTGATTCAGCACGAAGTCCGGGTTCTGCGCCCCGTCCTCCTTCGTGCGCATCTCGTGGAACAGCGCCCCGCCAAGCCCGGTGCGCTTGATCGTCTTCAGGAACTGCTTGGGAATGATCATGTCGGTGTCGACATTGATCATCGGAAGGGGCGCGGCGACGCCGGTCAGCTTGTCGAACTTGTCCATCGTGAGCGGACTTTAGGCATCCGGTGCAACCGGGTCAAAGCACAGCGGCTCGGTATCGTGGAACCGCGTCAAATCGACCACGCGCCGCCCGTGTTCGGTGAACGACAGCACGTCCACGAACTTGTGATCCCACACGATGTCCTCTGCGGAATAGGAGTGCCGGGCATAGATGCGGTCGGCCAGCGCCTCATCCAGCCCGCTCAGCATCACCACCACCTCGATCTGCTGTTCGCGCCACTTGTCGGGCGTCATGCCGTAGAGCGGGCTGTGACGATCGATGCGGTGCATGATGGTCCAGGACAATGCGAACAGCGATGAGCGCTGCCGCATCGGCTTCAGATCCTCGAAGCGCCGCATCACGATGCCCTCGCGCGAGGTCTGCTGCTTGGCCATGGTGAGCCGCACCTCGGCGTCGACAATCGAATTGCCGCGCTGGTTGGCCACGCGGAACATCAAGGTCGGGACGCCGTCGAACGGCAGCACCAGGGCGCAGCGCGAGAACACGATGCGCGCGAACGGCCGCGAGAACCGCGCGAACATCACGCCGGTGAACAGCGCGGTGGTCAGAAGGGCGAAGAAGCCCTGGATCGCGACGATGATGTTGGCGTAAGTGCTCTGCGGCGCGAAGCCGGTATAGTTGATCGAGGCGATGGTCTCGAAGCTGAACAGGAACACGTCCCAGAAATTGCCGTGCCGCGAATGCGCCAGCCCGCTGGGATCGGCGAGATAGAGCAGGGCGAAGATGAAGTTCAGCCCGACGAAGAACACGAACAGTCCGCCGAAGAACTCCAGCCACGTCGCCGTCAGGATCAGATGATAGAAATCCGTCCAGCGCGACCCGTCCTGCCCGCGCACGACCGCAACGCGCTGCCCCGGCCGTGCGAAGACAAGGTTGGGCGGGTTGCGCGGGCGTTCCTCGGGACTGCTCATGCCGCCATCCACGCTTGCGCTGCCGCCAACGCTTTGCGCCTTGTCTTGCCACGGGCCTGCGCCGGCGGCGCGGTGATCTCGATGGTCAATCCGTTGGGATCCTCGAAATAGAGCGATTGGCGCTTTCCATGCCGCTCCTCGCGGATCGTGATATTCGCCGTCACCAGCCGCTTGCGCCATGCGCCCAGCGCCTTCACCGAGCTTTCCGCGAACGCCAGATGCGGCAACTCGAACGCCGGGCCGTAGGACTTTGGTTTCTTGGCGCCCTTGAGCGCCACGAGCACCAGTTCGCGCCCGTCCCCCGGCGCGAAGATCATCATTAGCCAGGGATAACCGCCCCAGTCATCGCCGCTGAACGTCTCGATCAGCGCAAAATCCATGACCTCGCGATAGAAGGCAAGACTCGCCTTCGCATCCCATACCGGAAAGACAACATGATCGACTCGCAGCATGACGCGCTCCCACTTGCACCATAACAAGAAGAGCTTCGCCGATGGAGAGGGCAGGCGGTGTCAGGAGCGGGACGACGGCCATGCGCCGGCGATAGGCACTAGAACCGCCGCGCCGCCTTCAGGTACTCCGCCCACTTCGCGCGTTGCTCGCGCCCAAGCTCGTGCAGGTAATCCCACGAGAACAGCCCCGTATCGTGCCCGTCGTCGAAGCGGATGCGCACCGCGTAATTGCCTACCGGCTCCAGCCCCAGGATCGTCACGTCCTGTTTGCCGGTGACAATTTGCTTCTGTCCCGCGCCATGCCCCTGCACCTCGGCGCTCGGCGACTCCACCCGCAGGTACTCCGCCGGCAGCACGTACCGCTCGCCGCTGTCGTATTCCACCGTGAGCTGGGTCTTTTGCCGATTGAGCCGCAGCTCCACCGGCCACGGTTTCTTCGCCCCTTCCGTGGTCATCGCGCGTCGCGCTCCGCATCGGTCAGCGTGCGCGCCTCGCCTTCCAGCATGATCGGCACACCGTTCCTGATCGGGTAGGCGAGCCCGGCACTCTTGCTCACAAGTTCCTGTTTCTCGCGGTCATACGCCAGCGTGCCCTTCGTTACCGGGCACACCAGGATCTCCAGCAGTTTGGGATCGGGCTCCATCAGTTCACCGAGTTGGAGCCGGGCGATGCGCCCGCCATCTCCAGCAGGGCCAGCAAGGTGGTGACGCGCTCCGTCCAGCTCGGTGCTTCCAGCAGCGCCTGTTTCTCCGCCGGCTCGAACGGACACAGCATCGCCAGCGCGTTCACCAGCGTTTCTGCTGGCGCATTCATCACGCTGCGCCAGTCCGCCTTCAGCTCGCGGCGCGTCAGGTACTCGTTCAGCGCCGCCAGCACGCGATCCCGCGGGAAGTCGGTGTCGTCGCCCTCGGCAAGGTCGCCCGCGAACGGGCGATAATCGGTCTGTACTTGCCGGAACGGCGTATCGACCGCCACCTCCTGCGCCACGCGGAAGCGGCAGATGCCGGTCAGCGTGATCAGGTAGCGATTGTCGTCCGTCTCGCGATAGCCGGTGATCCGCCCGGCGCAACCCACGCTGCTCAGTTGCGGCTTGAGGGTCTTCTCCTCGCTCTCGGTCGGCTGGATCATGCCGATCATCCGGCTGCCCGACAGCGCCGCTTCCACCAGCGCCAGGTAGCGCGGCTCAAACACGTTCAGCGGCAAGTTTCCCCGCGGCAGGAGCAGCACACCCGTCAGTGGAAACACGCCGATCAGCGGCGGAAGATCGTCGATGTTGTGATAGCGGCCGGGCATGTCACCTCGTTAAGCGCAATTCGGAAAAGTGGACGCCGGTTTTCCGTAAAATTGCGCGACAATTTAAGAGAACAGGATGGACGACAACCGCCGCCGCGCGTCGATGGTGCGCGGATCCGTCGGACCCATCGCCTCGAACAGCGTCACCAGATGCTTGCGCGCCGCCTCTTCGTTCCACTTGCGGTCGCGCTTCACGATCTCCAGCAATTGCGTCAACGCCCCTTCACGATCGTCGGCGCCGTCCAGCGCCAACGCATAGTCGAAACGCGCCTGATGGTCTTTCGGGTCCGCTTCGACCTTCGCCTTTGCCGCGTCGAGACCGGCGGCCGCCGCCGCCCCTTGCTCGCGCAATTTCAGTTCGGCTTCCACCGCGCGGATCGCCTCGTCGTTGACGCCATCCGGCCGCACCAGTTGCAGTGTCTGCTTCGCCCGGTCGAGATCGCCGCCTTTCAGATAGCAGCGAGCCAGTCCCGCAACGGCCTGCGGATGACCAGGCTCATCCTGCAACACATGCGCATAGGCCTGCGCCGCCTGCCCGACATCGCCCGCATCGAACGCCTCCTGCGCGGCCGCCAGCACTTCCTCGGCATGGTTATGTCCGCCGTGGCCCCCGCCCGCCGTCAGACCGGCCACGAACTGGCGCACCTGGCTCTCGGGAATCGCGCCCATGAAGCCGTCGACCGGCTGGCCGTCCTTGAAGACGAACACGGCCGGGATCGACTGGATGCGAAGTTGCCGCGCGATCTCCTGGTTTTCGTCGATGTTGACCTTCACCAGCTTGACCGCGCCCTTGGCCCCGTCGACCACGCGTTCCAGAACGGGACCGAGCTGTTTGCACGGCCCGCACCACGGCGCCCAGAAATCGACGATCACCGGAACCTCGCGCGAGGCTTCCAGCACGTCGGCGGCGAAGGTCTCGAGCCCGCTGTCCTTGACGTGCGGACTGACGGGCGCATTGGGGTCTTTGGGTTGCGGCGACGCGACGGGGCGTCCGCCTGGTCCGATCAGGGCCATCTCAATTCTCTCTGTTATCCAGCCCAAAGATGGGCGCTATAAGCGGGAAAGAAAAGCCCGGTGTCCGGCGTGAAACCGCCACGATCCCGGGCGAATATCCGTTGATTCGAAGGGGGTTCCGTTGCTCGCACTCTGCCGCTCCGCCGCACTGGCCGTCGCCGTGCTCTTTTCATTTGGCGTTGCCGCCGCGTCCGCCGCCGGCGTGCCGATCACAAAGAAGACAATCACCTGGAAAGCCAGGCAGATCGAGATGACGGTCGAATATCCGCAGACCGGCAACAAGGCGGTCGACGCGGTGCTCACGGCGTTCGCCAACAAGCAGGTCGCGCAGTTCAAGCACGACGCCGCGGCCTATCCGCCGACGACTCCCGACATGGGCTACTACCTCTCGATCGGCTACACGGTCGAGCGCAACGACGGACAGATGCTGGGCATTCTCTTCTCCGGCGACCAGTTCATGGGCGGCGCGCATCCGAGCCACAGCCAGGATGCCTTCAACTTCACGATGCCGGACGGCCGGCAGGTCTTCCTCGGCGAAATCCTCGACGGCAGGAAGGGCATCCAGAAGCTCAGCGCCATTGCCACCGCGCAGCTGATCAAGGACATCGGCACCGGCGACAATGCCGCCAGCGATGCGGATTCGATCAAGACCGGTGCCGCGCCCTACGCCGACAACTTCAAGGTCTTCATCTGGCTGCCCAACAAGGTTCACCTCTATTTCCCCGAATATCAGGTCGCGTCCTATGCCGCGGGTCCGCAAGAGACGACTATCGATCTCAAACTGCTGAAGGATGTTATGCGAGCCGACTGGCATGCACCCGCGCCGTCTTTCGACTGCGCCAAGGCAAAGACGGTGAACGAGAAGGCCGTTTGCGCCGACGCCGCGCTCGCGCGCCTCGATCGCCAGGTCGCCGAAGCTTACGAGTTCACCTATTACAGCACAGGTGCTTACGATCCGGACGCGCAGAAGAAGCTGCTCGCTGCGCAGCGTACTTTCATCGCGACGACTGCCAAGACTTGCACCGGCGACAAACCCGGGCCTTGTCTGATCAAGGCTTACACGGCGCGTCTCGCAGCTCTCAAAGCGCCCTATCAATGACGTTCAGCCGGCGCCACTTCCTCGGCGGCGCCGCTGCGCTTGCCGCAGCGCCGTTGCTCGCGCGCGCAGCGGCCGGTCCCGATCTTGACGTCGCGATCGTCGGCGGCGGTGTGTCTGGCGTCTATGCGGCATGGCGCCTGCGCCAGGAACAGCCACATCTGCGCGTGCGCGTCTTCGAAGCATCCGGACGCATCGGCGGCCGCCTCCACTCGGTCGCGTTTCCGCAAGCGCCCCATCTCGTCGCGGAGGTTGGCGGCATGCGCTATCTTGAAGATCACGCCCATGTCTTCCGGCTTGTGAAGCAACTCGGCCTGCCGTCGCGCGGCTACCCCATCGATCGCGATGCCAACCGCGTCATGCTGCGGGGCAAGAACTTCTCGCAGAAGGACGTCCACGCCGGCGCCGCGCGCTTCCCGTACCGGGTGCCCGACAAGGATCAAATGCCGCAGGCCGACTACTTCGACCATGCGCTCGCAGCCATCTTGCCGGGCATGGGCAAGATGAAGCCCACCGATTGGGACAAGATTCGTTCCGGCTATCGCTACCGCGGCAAGCTCCTGCGCGACTGGAAGAACCGCGACCTCCTGCTCACCGGCATGACCAGCGAAGAGCTCGCGCTTGCCGAGGACGGCTCCGGCTACAACGACTGGATCGAGGGCGAGACCGGCCTCGACGAGATGGATTACGCCTTTCGTCACGACGATGAGAGCAAGCCCTTCTTCACCATCGCGGGCGGCTATCAGACGCTGCCGCTCACGCTCGCGCAGGAGGCCGGAAAGCTCGGCGCCGCCGGTGACATCAACACCCGGGTGGCGAGCATCGTGGCCGCACCCACCGGTTGGCGGTTATCTACCCGCGACGCCCTGGGCCGCCAGACAGATTTCAGCGCCGCCAGGGTGATCCTCGCGCTTCCGCGCCGCGCGATCGAACGCATCGACAACTTCCCCGACGCCAAGGCCGATAGCCGCTTTGCCTATCTCATCCGCTCCGTCACGCCGATCCCCGCGGCCAAGACACTCCTGCTCTATAAGCGCCCGTGGTGGCGCGATCACGGCATTGTCGAAGGCCGCTCTATCACCGACATGCCTGCCCGGCAGTTCTATGCCCTCGGCGCCGAAACCACGCGCCTGCCCAGCGAGGATACCAATGGCTACGGTGTGCTGATGGCCTATTGCGACATGCAGAACGTCGCCACGCTGACGAAGCTTGTCGTCAATCCCGATCCCTCGGGCTTCACCGCGCTGGAAGGTACATCGCCGCTCGCGAAGGAAATCCACCGCGAGGCCGCGATGGTCATCGGCAAGACCGATCTTCAACCCATCGCCGCGCGCTTCCAGGATTGGACCGCCGAACCCTGTGGTGGCGGCTGGCATTACTACGCGCTCGGCCACGACGGCGTTGCAGACAGTGCGGCGATGCTCCAGCCGATGCCCGGCCGTCCGCTCTATGTCGTCGGCGAGGCGTATTCGCGCGCGCAAGGCTGGGTCGAAGGCGCTCTCGAGCGCACCGAGGTCATGCTGCAACGCCATTTCGGCCTGCACGCACCGCGCTGGCTGGCGGCGCCGTAGTGTCCGATCCGTCATCATTCGACAACGCGAGGAGATCGACTGCATTGCCTGGAGCGGCGAGCGAAACGCGTTTGCCGTGGCGCGCACCGATCGCTTCGTCTTGGGAGCAGACGGCTGGTCGCGGGCGGCCTGACTAGGAGAACGCGTTCAGCCGGGCGTCCAGTTTCGCCTGCACCCCGGGCCACTCGCTTGCAATCACTGAAAAGTACACGCTGTCGCGAAAGTATCCCTGGGGCACCCACATGTGCCCGCGCAGGATGCCTTCCTCCTTCGCGCCCAGCTTGGTCAGCGCTGCGCGCGACTGCGCGTTCTTCGAGTCCGTCTTGAACTCCACGCGATTCCAGCCCTTGTCGAACGCATTCTTCAGCAGCAGGTACTTCGCTTCCGGATTCACGAACCCGCCCTGCGCATCCTTGCGGTACCAGGTCGAGCCAACCTCGACCTTCGCGTGCTCGGGCGCGATGTTGAGATATGACGTCGAACCCACCGCCGCGCCGTCGCTCAGCCGCTGCACCACGTAGGAGATGTAACGTCCGGCCGCGTTCTCCGCTTCGTGCCACGCAAGCGCCGGTGCGTAGCCTTTACTGACGTCATAGGGCATGTGCGTGAAAACGCCCGCTTCGAACGCAGCCAGGAGCGAATCGCGATTCGCTTCGCTCAGCGGCTCGAGGGCGATGAATCGCCCTTTCAAGGGGTTTCCGCCCAAAGGCGTCGGAGTTTTCATGCTCGCATGCTGGGCCGCGACCGTCACAATTGGCTAGTGCGCCGTGCGAATAGCGGCTCCGCCAACGAAAAGCTGCGATTTGTGACAATCGAGCGTGTTCGCATCGCAACAGCGCGGCGTGAAAGCACCGCTAAGTCTCTTGTTTTGTTGCAAAAGGTTGGCGCCGCCGTCACATTCCGTTCAACTACAAGAAAATGGGGGAAATTCAGGAAGGTCATGTGTTCAGCATGGCCGCGCCGTTTGCCGCCAAAAGGGGAATTAAAGAATGAACCGCCTGCCGAATAAGACGATCCGCCGTGTCTCGACTGCCGCCGGCATTGCCGTGCTGTTGGGGTCCGTCTCCACCGCCGCACTTGGCGCCGAGCAGATCGAAACTGTGGTCGTGACCGTCGAGCGTCACGCCGAAGACCTCCAGACGGTGCCGGAATCCGTCGCCACCATGAGCGGCGATCAGATCGCCTCGATCTTCCAGTCCGGCCAGGACATCCGGGCCATCGCGTCGCGCGTGCCCAGCCTCTACGCGGAGTCCTCCAACGGCCGCGTCGCGCCCCGGTTCTATATCCGCGGTCTCGGTAACAGTGACTTCGATCTCGCTGCCTCGCAGCCGGTTTCGATCATCGAAGACGATGTCGTGCAGGAAAACGTCGTGCTGAAGAGCGCGCCGCTCTACGACATCCAGGCCATCGAAGTGGACCGTGGTCCGCAGGGCACGCTGTTCGGCCGTAACACGACGGCCGGCATCGTGAAGTTCACGACAGCGAAGCCGACCGACACGCTGTCCGGCTACGGCTCGATCTCCTACGGCGAGCTCGGCACTGTGAACGCCGAAGGCGCAATCGGCGACGCCATCACCGATACGCTGTCGTTCCGCGTTTCCGCGCTGCTTCAGCACCGCGACGACTACATCGACAACGGCTTCCTCGGCCTCAGCGACGTGCTCGGCGGCTACAACGAGCGCGCCGCCCGCGTCCAGCTCGACTGGCATCCGTCGAGCAACTTCCACGCCTTGCTGAACATCCATGGCCGTTCGATCGAGGGCACGGCCGCGATCTTCCGCGCCAACATTCTCAATCTCGGCTCCAACCAGCTCAACGGCAACTACATCTCCGACCGCGTGTTCTTCGACCAAGGCTACTACGAGCCGCGCGACGAGAACCCGCAGAGCTACGATGGCGTCGGCGGCAGCCTGAAGATGGAATACGACTTCGGCAGCATGACGCTGACGTCGATCAGCGGCTATGAAGCTGCCCACGGCTTCAGCCGCGGCGACATCGACGGCGGCAACGTGGTCACCGGCCCAGGCTTCATCCCGTTCCCGTCCGACACGCAGGACGGCCTGACCTATCTCTACCAGTTCACGCAGGAACTGCATCTCGCCAGCGATACGGGCAGCCGCCTGTTCTGGCAGATCGGTGGGTTCTTCTTCGACACCAGCTACAACGACGCGACAAATCCGTTCTTCGTGCCCACGACGAACGTGCACCAGTCGAACCAGTCGTGGGCGGCGTTCGGCCAGGCGAGCTATGCCTTCACCGATGCGTTCACGCTCAAGGCCGGCGTCCGCTACACGACCGACACCAAGGGCATGTATGCCAACGGCCCGCTGATCTTCCTGCCGGGCGGCATCCAGCCGCTGGTCAAGACCCGCGGCAACAACATCAGCTGGGACGTCAGCGGCGAGTACGCGGTCAACGAGAACGTCAATCTTTACGCCCGCGTCGCCACCGGCTTCCGCGCACCGTCGATCCAGGGCCGCAACCTCGCGTTCGGCTCGGGCTTCTCGACCGCGCGCTCGGAGACGGTCACGTCCTATGAGGGCGGCATCAAGACGATGCTCGATGACCGCCGTCTGCGCTTCAACATGGATGGCTACTACTACTACATGGCCCACCCGCAGCTGACCGCCGTCGGCGGCGCCGCTGTCGGCAACTCGATCATCCTGCTGAACGCCCATGGCGCTGTTGGCTATGGTCTCGAGGCGGATGCCGAGTGGGTACCGACCGACAACTGGGACTTCACTGCCGGCGCGTCGTGGAACCACACCGAGATCCACGATCCGGGTCTGCTGGTTGGCATCTGCGCCCAGTGCACGGTCACCAATCCGACCGTCGCCCTTCCGGCGGGCACCTTTGCCCGCGTCGATGGCAACCCGCTGCCGCAGGCACCGGAATACGTCATCAACTTCACGGCCAAGCACACCTGGCCGCTGGCGAGTGGCGCGGAGATCTACGCCTACACCGACTGGTATCTCCAGGGTTACACGAACTTCTTCCTCTACAAGTCGCGCGAGTACCACACCAACGGCAACTACGAAGGCGGCCTCAAGGTCGGCTACGTGTTCCCGAACAAGGATGTGGAAGTCGCGCTGTACGCCCGCAACATCACCGACCAGGCGAACCTTCAGGGCGGCATCGACTTCAACAACCGGACCGGCTTCGTCAGCGACCCGCGCGTCATCGGCGTGCAGCTGAGCGGTCACTTGTAAGATCGACAGGCCTGCAAACAGCAACGCCGGCGGAGCGATCCGCCGGCGTTTTGCTTTGCATGCGGCGTTAGCTCGCAGCCCGCTCCGGTATCCCCACGATCACCGGTTCATGTCCCGTGTCGCGCACAAACCGCAGTAGCGCCTCCGCCGACACCGCCGTCGTACGGTCGTTGCGCAGCGGATGAAAGTTGAGCGGGTCGAGCGCGAGCATCCCTTCGTCCAGCACCAGGGTCACCATCTGCGCCCTGTCGTTCATGATCGAGAATGGCGTCACCGAGCCCGGCTCGATCCCCAGCGTCTCGATCAGCAGGTCCGCCGAACCGAAGGAGAATCGCGGCGCATTCAGCCGCTTCGCCAGCGCGCCCATGTCGACCCGTAGGTTGTCGCGCAGCGTCACGAGCCACAGTCCGTCTTTCTTGTCTTTCAGAAACAGGTTTTTCGTGTGCCCGCCCGGCTGGCTGTCGTACAGCGAAGCTGCTTGCTCCACGGTGAACACCGGCGCGTGCGCCTGTGTCGTCCAGTTGATCCCCAAACGGCGAAGCCGCTCGTACAGAGCGGCTTCGCGTTCGTCTGGCGAGGGCACGGCCAACTCAGGGAACCAGCCGCTTGATCCACTCCGGCAATGCGAATGCCGCCGCGTGGATGTCCGCGTTGTAATAGTCGGTCTTGATCCGTGACTTCTTATATGCCGCCGCCGCTTTCTTGACGCCCGCTGGCGTGCCGAGTTTCCTGGGACCCTTGCAGGCCCAGCTCAGCGCCATGAAGCCGCCGATATAGGTTGGCACCACGCTCAGATAGAGACCCGACTGCGGGAAGAATTCGGCGAGCTCGTTGAGCGCCTCAGTGATCTCCCACGGCTGGTAGAACGGCACACCGGTCTGGAACGTTGCGTAGCCACCGGGCTTCAGCGCGCCCTTCACGCGGTCGTAGAAAGTCTCGCCAAACAGCGCTTTTCCGGGCCCAACCGGGTCCGGCCGGTCGGCGACGATCAGATCGAAACGGTTTTTGCTCTCCTTGCGGCCGAGATACTCGAACGCGTCGGCGACCTCGAATTTCATCCGCTTGTCCTTGAACGCCTTGGCGTTGATCTCGCTGAAATGCTGCCTGCACAGCTCGATCACCCGGCCGTCGATCTCGACCAGCACGACCTCTTTCACGCCTTTGTGCTTCAGCGCCTCGTCGGCGATCGAGAAATCGCCGCCACCGACGATCATCACGCGTTCCGCCTTGCCGTGCTCGAACAGGGGCAAATGTGTCAGCATTTCGGCGTAGGCACTCTCGTCACGCGTCGTGATCTGGACGATGTCGTCGAGTGTCATGACACGCCCGTTGGCGACGGTGTCGAAAATCTTAATGCGCTGAAAACGGCTCTTTTCCTCGGCAATCGGCTTGCCGACGAGATCCATCGACTGCGCATAGCCCTTGTGCAGACGCTCCTTGAAACTGTTCGCCATGGTTCGCTCCGGAAGAATTGTGACAACGCTGGCAGGCGCGAGAGAGAAAGCGGAGCGCCTTCTAAGGCGCGTCGGATTGGGAGTCGAGAGCATGCTTGCGCACGGCGCGTCGATCACACGTTGGTAGTTTTTTTACGGATAGGTGACAAAAAAACTTGCATGGGGGGTCGAGATACATATATTCGCCCCTGTTCCCGCGAGGGGGCAAAAGCGGTGGACGGCCTTCCGTCTGCCGTTTTTTCTTTAGAGACGCGTCCGGAAGTCCGTAAGGCCAAGGCGCAGGTGTCAACTCTTAACTGGGTAGGTGCCCGAAATGGCTAGACTCGAACTTGTTGCGGCGACCAAAGAAGCAAGGGCTCCCCGAGTCCGCACTTCCGCGAAGACCGTTCGTCCCCATGTTGCTCCCGTCGCGACGCCTGTCGCCGCGAACGAAGATCAGCAGAAGGATCATTTCATCACCCGCAATGGGCTGACCTATGCGGGCTCACACCTGATCATCGACCTGTGGGAAGCGGAAGGCCTCGGCGACCGCGACCGCATTGAGCAGGCGCTGATCGATGCGGTGAAGGAAGCGGGGGCGACCCTTCTTCACATTCACTTGCATACCTTCACCGATGGCGGCGGAATTTCCGGCGTTGCGGTGCTGGCCGAAAGCCACATCTCCGTCCACACCTGGCCGGAGAAGGGTTACGCGGCATTTGACGTGTTCATGTGCGGCGACGCGCAACCGCGCAAAGCCATGGACGTGTTCAAACGTGCGTTCAATCCCGGCCGCATCGTGGTCGGCGAACACAAGCGCGGCGTCGTCTAAGACGAAGTCACGCGAATTAACCATAGGGCGGAAATAGCGGCTGCGCTGTTTCCGCCCTCTGCGTTTTGACCCGATACTGTCTCGTTCTGAAACTATCGTCCGCGTGGCGCGCGGGCGTGCGCGGGAGTGTGTGGGTGGCGGAGCGGTACGACGCCGCAATCATCGGCGCGGGCGCGGACGGTTTGGCCGCCGCCACCCTGCTCGCGCGCGCCGGTCTCAGGACACTCGTCGTCGAGCGCAATCCACAACCCGGCGGGCGCCTCGTCACCCGACAGTTTCAGCGCGGTTTTTTCGCCTCGCCCTTCGCCGACGACCTCCCGCCCATTCCCGCCGATCTCTTCTGGGCGCTCGATCTCGCGCGTCACGGCGCGCGCGTCGCCGAAAACAGCGGTACCTTCGCGCTCTGGCCCGATCGCTTTGCGGCCACCAACTCGAACGGCGCCCGCCATCTTCTGGCCGACGCCGGCCGCCGCCGCGCCAGGGCGCTGGCGCATGCACGTCAGATCGAGACGCCGGTGAAAAGCTGGCTCGGTCAGCGCCCGCGCACGCAGTGGCCAACCGAAGACTGGACGCACCGCTCGTTGGCCGAACTTGCCGCCGGTGCGCCGGATGAATCCGCTGCGCTGATCGCTTCAGCGCTTGGTGGCCGTGCCGCCGATCCGCTGAGCGCCGGCAGTTCGCTTCACCTGCTGGCGCCACAGCAGGGCGCCGCGGTCTGGCGTGGCGGCCTTGGGGGCCTGGCGTCGGCGCTCACCGAGTCAGCTCGCGCCGCCGGTGCCGAGGTCTCGCTTGGCCGAGAGGTCACCGATATCCGCTCGGCACGCGAGCGCGTCCGTGCGCTGGCACTCGCCGACGGCACCGAAGTCACGGCTCGTGCCGTGATCTCGACGCTCGATCTGAAGCGGACGTTCCTCACCCTGTTCCCGTGGAGCGAACTGCCAAAGCCGGCGGTGAAGCAGACGGCCCAGTTCCGCACCGCCGGCGCCGTGGCGCGCCTGCTCATCGCGCTCAACACGCCGCCCACGCCGGCGGCAAAGAACCTCCCGCACGGCCTTCTTGGCGGCACGTTGCATCTCACGCCCGATCTCCACACCTTCATTGCCGCCCACGCGGCGTGGCAGGCTGGCACGATTGCCGAGCGTCTGCCGCTCACCGTTCGTCTCGACTCCCTCACCGATCCCGGCCTCGCACCTGCCGGCGCCGCTGTGATGGCGGTCACCATCGGCGCCGTGCCGCACACGCTGTTCGACGGTGTCTGGAGTCGCGAAAAGCGCGACATCCTCATCGGCCGTGCACTGGCGCAGATCGAGGAGACGTTTCCGGGCATCACATCCAGCATCGCGGCCACCGAACTCTTCGCGCCGCCGGATATCGAGGACGCGCTCGGCGCCACCAACGGCGACCTCGACGGCGGCGAGATCGCGCCGGATCAGATGTTCGCGTTCCGCCCGTTCGCGGACCGCAAGGCCCCGTACACGCCCGTGGAGGGCCTTTACCTCGCCGGCCGGTCAGCGGCGGCGGCTCCGTTCGGTGGCTGCGTAGCTGGCGCTGTGGCCGCTGAGGCGGTCATCGCCGACATCGCGGCGGGGAAACTCCCGTGAGCGGCAGCTTCGACGCCATCGTTATCGGCGGCGACGCCAGCGGCCTCGCAGCTGCTGCCTATCTCGCCAAGGCGGGCCTCAGGACGGTGCTGCTGGAGAAACAGGAGACGCTGCCCGTCGCAGCCGAACCGGTACTGCACGCAGTCGATCCGCGCGTGGTCAAGGAGCTCAAGCTGGGCCGTCACGGCCTCGCCTTCGCCTTCCGCGACCTCTCGCTGGTGAGCCTGCGCGCCGGCAGTTCGCCGCTGACCGTGCCACGCGATCCGCGCCACACCGCCCGCGGCGTCGCCGCGCTCTCGCCGGCAGACGCGCAGGCGCTGCCGCGCTATCTCGATACGCTCTTCGCCCTCGGCCGCGCGTTGCGCCTGTCCTGGTGGGACGGCCGGCCACTCGCCGAGACGCTTGCGGCGCTCAAGCCGTCGCAGCATGCGCTGGCCGAGCGTCTCGCCGTCGCCAGCGCCGTCGCCTACACCGCGAGCTGGTTCGAGACCGACGCCATGCGCGCGGCGCTCGCCTTCGATGCCGTCCGCGCCGGCTTCGCGCCGACCGAGCCCGGATCGGCGCTCGCACTCGCCTGGTGCGCGGCGCAAGAGATTTGCGGCATGCAGGCCGCCTCCGCCTCGCCGCGCGGCGGTGGCTTGGTCGCGGCGCTGGTGCTCGCCGTGCAGAAAGCCGGTGTCGAGATCCGCGCCGTCTCCACCGCCCATACCCTGATGCTCGCCAACGATCGCGTCGCGGGCGTCGAGCTTGCGGCTGGCGAGCGCCTTGAGGCGCCCTTGGTCCTTTCCGCGCTTTCGCGCCGCCGCACCTTGGCGCTCGCGCCAGTCGCCGCGCACGGCCTCGGTGCTGCGCAGCGCCGACTTTCCATGCCGCTCACAAGCATTGGCCTGCGCTTTGGTCTGACACCGGACGCCAGCGACGCGCTGCTTCAGCCCGGCCACCGCAACATCGTGGCCGAAAAGCCGGACGCCATGGCCGCCGCCCTCGGCGCCGCGCGTCTCGGCCTTCTGCCGGAAGAGCCGCTGCTCGAACTTTCGCTTCCGCCGCAGGACGTCCCCGCGGACGCACCCGCCGGCCGTATCGCGCTCCACGTCCGCGCCTGGCCGATCCCGACAGATCTCGCAGGCGAGCGTGACGCGCTCATCCGGACCGTCACTGCCGCTGTTGAGCGCGTCGCGCCCGGCTTCTCCCGCCGTATCGCGAGTTGCGACGTGCTGCCGCCGCATGAGAGCGATGCGCCGTCCGTTGCGCGTCTCGCCGCATCGGCCGAAGAGCGCATCCTGACCGCGATCCCGGGCCTTTATCTCTGTGGCCAGGCCGCCGAGCCGGCGGACGCCGTGTCCTGCCGCGCCGCGCGCCAGGCTGCGCGCCTGGCGATCACTCAGCGCCGGAAAGGGGAGCCGCGATGATCCGCGCCACGCCTTTCCATGCCCGCGCGGCCGAGCTCAACCGCGCCAATCATTGGACGGTGCGCAACGGCGTCACGCTCGCGGCCACCTACACGGACCCGGCCCGGGAAGCCGCCGCCGCACGCTTCGGCGTCATTGTCGCCGACATCTCATGGCGCTGGCGCCTGACGATGGAGGGCGCGCGCGTGCGCGAGTTCGTGCAGCGTCTCTTCACCCGTGACGCCGCGCCGCTGTTGCCCGGCCAGTCGCTCAAGGCGCTGTGGCTCACCGACGGTGGTGGCGTGCGCGGCGCCGGTGTGATCGCGCGCCACAGCCGCCAGACCTACCAGCTCGTCGCCGCCGCCGATGACGCGGCCTGGTTCGACGCCGCGGCAGCGCTCTACAACGTCACCCTGAGGGATGTCAGTGAAACCGAAGGCGGTCTCGCGCTCATCGGCCCTTACGCGCCACGCCTTCTCGCCGCGCTCGGTTTCGACCCCGCACTGGAGCCGCTGCATTTTCGCCGGCAGGAATGGCGCGGCTTCCAGGTAACGCTCACCCGCTTTGGCGAGCACAACGGTTACGAGCTCTGGTGCGAGGCCGAGCACGCGCTCTACCTTTGGGACCGCATCGCTGCCGCCGGCAGCCCCTTCGCCCTGACGCCTGCCGGTTTGGATGCCGTCGACACGCTCGATCTCGAAGCGGGGGTGCCGCGCCCCGGACGCGACTATGACGGCGCCCACGACGCGCACGCCGCCGTGCCGCTCGCCAGCGAACTGCGCCTCGGGGCGCTGATCGAAGCGGAGCAGGGCTTCAACGGCCGAGGCCCAGCGCTCGCCGCGCAGCCCCGGCTCCGCCTCGCGGGCATCCTCTTAGACAGCGAGACTCCGGCGCCCTTCGCTTCGCTTCTCGCTGGCAACCAGGTCGTCGGCCGCGCGCTCTCTTCGCGCTATTCGCCCACCCTGCGCCGCGCCATCGCGCTGGCGCAGATCGATCTCGCGCACGCAGCTGCGGGTAGGCGTCTCTCGCTCATCCTGCCGCCGTCGCGCGATATCCTCCTGCCAACCGTGGCAGCAGCGACCGTTATCGACTTGCCATTCCTGCCTGCGCCCGATCCAATCGGGCCATGAAGCACGCCGGACCGAAAACGCTCGACCGCCTGGAGCCTCTGCTCGTGCAGATTCGCGCCTTCGAGGGCCTGAAGGAAAAATCGCGCGGCTGCTTCTACCTCAAGAGCAAAGGCTTCCTGCATTTCCACGAGCACGGCGACGGCGAGATCTACGCCGACATCGGCCTCGGCTCCGAATTCGATCGCCTCCCGGCGATGACCGCTGCCCAGTACAAGAAAATCCTCGCGCTCACCGCGAAGGCTTTGCGCGACGGAAAACCCGCCAAGGCCCGTTGAACTTCCGCACCGCGTTGGAGACAGTCCGCCCGGAATGATGATCGATCCGGACGCCGACCTCGTCGCGCGCGCCGGCCGCGGCGACCGCGCCGCGGCGGCGGCACTGATGGCGCGGCACCTGCCGCGCATGCTCGCGCTGGCCCGGCGCATGCTCTCCGATCCGGCCGAGGCCGACGACGCCGTGCAGGACGCCTTCGTCCAGCTGTGGACGCACGCTGCACGCTGGGAACCGGGCCGCGCCAAGTTCGGCACCTGGCTGTACCGGGTGACGCTGAACAAGTGTTACGACCGCCTGCGCCGCCGTCCGACCGCGCCGCTCGAAGCCGCCGTCCATGTGGCCGATCCGGCGCCGCCCCCCGACGCTACCCTGCAAAACGCCGCGATTTCCGCCCAGATCGAGGCCGCGCTGGCCGAGTTGCCCGAGCGCCAGCGTGCCGCCATCCAGCTTTGCCATTACGAAGGATGCGGCAATATCGAAGCGGCGGAAATCATGGGCGTCAGCGTTGAAGCTCTGGAATCGCTGCTGGCGCGGGGGCGCCGCACGCTTCGGGGCAGGTTGATCCACCTGAAAGACGTGTGAGGACGAAGGCCATGGATGTTAACGAACTGGACGACGCGGCGCTGGACCGGCTGCTCGACAAGGTCGCGCCGCCGGCGGTCACGCCCGCGCTGGAGCGCCGCATCCTCGGCGATTTCGACCGCGTGCGGATGCACGCCAACAATCAAGTCGAGCAGTCGCGCTGGTCGTTCACCAGGCTCGTGCGCCGCTTCGGCGACGCGGTGTGGCCCGGCGGCCCGGTGTGGCAACCGGCTGGTGCCTTCGCCGTCGCGCTCGTCATTGGCCTCGGCGTCGCGGTGTTCGCGCCATTCGATATCGCGCAACAGGACGATGCCACCGCCAACGTATTCGCACTCGATGGTTCGCCCGATGTCGATGCAGGGCAGGGTATCTAGATGACCGATACGCTTCCCCCCGCACCGCGCCCGCGCCGCAGTTGGCTGCTGATCGTCTCGCTTTGCCTCAACATCGCGCTCATCCCCGTGATCGGTGCCGTCGTCGTTCGCGCGATGCATCGCGACGTGCAGATCGGTTCCGGCGGCATCCTCGCACCGCGCAGCCTGATAAACGCGTTCCCGTCAGAAGGCGGCAAGATTCAAAAGGTGATTGCGGCGCATACGCCGGCGATCAGGGAACGCCGCCACGCGTCCGTACAGACGCGCATCCAGGCGTGGCAGGTGCTCGGCGCGTCCGACTACACGCCGGACAAGATGGCGAAGGCCCTCGACGCCATCCACGCCGCCGACACCGCGCTCGAAGGCGAGTCGCTTGCGATGATGAACGACAGCCTCGCGGCCCTGACACCCGACGAACGCATGGCCCTCGTCGAGAAGATCCGCAGGCGCAACCGCTCCTGGCTCGTCCGCATGTTCCGGCCGAAATTCGACTAGGTCACAATCCTGCGCGGATTTCCGTCCAGTCGTTGACCAGCTTGTCCTTGTCCGGCAGCCGCTCCTGGAAGATGCCGCTCTTGAGGAAGGTCTCCACGTCGCGCGGCATGCCGATGTCGGTGAACACCTTGTCCGGCACCTTGCCCAGTACGGTCTCGTTCGCCGGCCCGTCGCCGATATGCTCGATGGTGTAAAGGGCCGCCGCATCCGACAGCGAGGAGTCGATCAGCGCATAGGCCTTCGCCTCATCCGACGGATCCTTGTGCATCACCAGCCCGCACACGAAGGTGAAGATGCCGCCCGGCGGCCGCATATACGCCACCGGCTTGCCCTCGCGGTGCAGCGAGGCATAGGTCGCGCGCCACGTCATCGCCGCGACCAGCTCGCCCGACGCCAGCCCCTGCGCCAGCGCGGTGTCGTCGCTCGTCACCGTGCGCGTCTGCTTGATCAGATCGCGCAGCTTCGCTTTCACCTGGTCGTACTGCGCCGGCGTCATGTGATAGGCGTCGATCCCGATCATGTGCGCGATGAACGGGATGGTGTCGGCCACGCCGTCCAGCACCGACACACGGCCCTTGTATTTGGGGTCGAACAGGATGTTCCAGCTCTGCGACTTGACGTATTCCGGCGCCAGGTCGGTTCGGAACGTGATCGACGTGTTGCCGAAATAATGCGGCACGAACCACACCTTGGTTCCGCCCGCGCTGATGCCGGGCAGGTTGCGCAAGGTCGGCGAGATCTTGTTCCAGTTCTTCAGCCGCGCCGTATCGATCGGCTGGATCAGTCCTGCTTCGCGCCAGCGCGGGAACTCGTACGAGCATGGTCCCATCACGTCCGGCTTGTAGCCGGCGCGCATCTTGGCGAAGGCCTCGTCCTCGTCGGCGAAGATCGCGACGTTCGGCTTCTCGTTGTAGGTCTTCTGGTAGTCCGCGTAGAACGGAGGATTCATGTAGTCCTCCCACTGGAACAGCGTCACCGGCTTGCCCGGCGAAGCGGAAGACGCGTTCTTGTTCTCGCTCGGTCCGCACGCCGCCAGACTCAATGCGACCGCTGCACCGACCAGCAGCTTCACCGGCAATTTCATTGTCCCCTCCGCAGGCCGTTCGCAGCAAAACTAGGGCGCACACGCCGCGCGCGCAATCAACCACGTGAGTTTCCCGTCAACCTTCCGCCGTCTATGATGTGCCCATGAATAGGGCATCGCCCCCGCCGTCCTTCGCGCGCCCCGCCTTCGTCGACTCCGTCCGCGCGGAGTTCGAGGCGGCCAAGGCCGCGCATCCGGACACGGCGTTCGTCGACGCGCTCATCATCGACATCGCAGGCGCCATCCGCGGCAAGCGCATGCCCATCGACGAGGCCGGCCGCCTGTTCGAGACCGGGATGCAGCTGCCGCGCTCTGTCTACTTGATGGATGTGAAGGGCGAGATGGTGAACCCGTTCGGCCGTGGCTTCGGCGACGGCGATCCCGACGGCAGCGCCTGGCCGGTGCCGGGCACCGTTTCGCGCGTGTGGGGCGAGGGCCCAAAGCGCTTGCAGCTCATCACCACCATGAAGAACGAGGACGGCACACCCACCGCCGGTGAGCCGCGCGCCGCGCTGGAGCGCGTCCTCGAACGCTTCGACGACCTGAAACTCACGCCGGTCGTGGCGCTCGAACTTGAATTCTACCTGATCGACCGCCAGCGCACCGCGGACGGCGCGCCGCAGCCGCCGCTCGATCCGCGCTCAGGCAATCGCGAGAAGGACAATGCCGTCTATTCGATCGACGATCTCGATCGCTACCACATCTTCCTCGACACGTTGAACGAAGCGGCGCGCACCCACGCGATCCCAACCAGTGCCGCGTCGTCCGAATACGCACCGGGCCAGTTCGAGATCAATCTGCACCACCAGTCCGACGCCCGCCGCGCCGCCGACCACGCCGTCGTGCTCAAGCAAATCGTCAGAGCCGCCGCCCGTGCCACCGGCTTTGCGGCCACCTTCATGGCCAAGCCCTATCTGGACCGCATCGGTTCGGGCCTGCACATCCATGCCAGCGTGCTGGACGCGCAGGGCCGCAACATCTTCGACGACGGCAGCGCGCAGGGCTCCGGCCAGCTGCGCCATGCCATCGGCGGCCTCCAGGCCTTGATGCCGGAGTCGATGGCGCTGTTCGCCCCTTCGATCAATTCCTACCGCCGCTTCGAGCCCGACATGTTCGCGCCGGTGAACCGCCGCTGGGGCGTCAACAACCGCACCGCCGGCCTGCGCATCCCGGTCAGTCCGGGCGAAGCCCGCCGCGTCGAACACCGTGCCTGCGGCGCCGATGCCAATCCCTATTTCGCGGCCGCCGCCGTGCTCGCCGGCCTGCACTACGGCCTTGTGCGCAAGCTCAATCCCGGCGAGCCCGCCCAGGGCAATGTCTCGCGCGAACCCGATCTGGCTTTGCCCAACACCCTCGACGACGCGCTCGTCCGCCTGCGCGACTCCCACACCATCGCGGATTATCTCGGTGAGGAAACCGTCGCGCTTTATGGTGAAACCAAGCGCCTTGAGGCGATCCGCTTCCGCAAGATCGTCTCGTCGGCGGAGTATGAGTGGTATCTCTAAATCCCGATGTCATGGCCCGCGCGCACCAGCTGGGTGGCCCGCAGTCGCGGGCCATGACAATTAAAGCGAAGGCCCGCCGTGCAGGATCGGCGCGTCGCCGTTGAGCGCGATCGTCAGCTTGATACCGCCCGACAGCTCGTGGCCTTCCTCGCCCATCTGCGCCACCGTCGCATAGCGCCCATCGAGTGCGATGTCGAAGCCCGGACCCGGTGTGAAGCGGAACGCGGCGCCGCCATAGGGGCCACTGTCCGAATAGCGGTCGATTTCCCAGCCGCCATACAGGTCGAACCAGAACCCGTTGTCCCACGTGTTGGAGAAGCTGCCGCCGAGCGCATGCACCTCACGGTCGCGGATCGAAAGGGGCACGAACGGCGAGGGCGGTGCGCCGAGATAGGTGTGGGAATGCAGCACATACTCGCCGTCGCCGTCATAGGTGAGAGAGAGCGGCCAGCCCGCGAAGTCGTAGCGCAGCCCGCCATGCCAGCCGAGCGTTGTCGCGATCTCGCCGTCGCCGCGAATGCCGTAGCGCGTCGCCTTCACTTCGCCCACCGCCCACAATCCGTCGAACACCTGGCCGCCCGCGAACAATGCCGAGTAATCGCGCTCGCCGCGCAGCGCCACCGCTTCCGCCGTCCCGGTGTAGGGCTCATGCCACGCCGCACGGGCGCCGAGCCGGAAATCCTCGTCTGCATAGTCCATCCCGAACCGCGCGCCCCAGCCGGACGAGCCGTACAGCGCCTCCGCCGTGAACGTCGCGCCGTCCCACTCATAGGCCAGCCCCGCCGAGCCGGAGACGTTATTGTCGTTGAACGGCGCGATCGCTCCGCCGAACTGCCGCGTGTTCTTGGAGTTCACGGCCACATCGTGCACGTCCGCCAGCACGTGCACGCCGTCCCACGTCTCGATATCGAGATGCCCATTGCTGGTGATCAGCGTCGTGCCCTTGGTGTGGCGCCAATCGCCGTCCAGCGCGACATAGGTCGTGCCGCCTTCGCGCGCCGAGTCATAGAACCCGCGCAGCGACACGTCGAACGGCCGCTCGAACGCGACGCGTGTGTAGAATGAATCCGCCGCATGCCAGGCATGTGCGTCGGCGAACGGCGCGCTGGGCGCGGTCGGCGGGCAACCATGGGTGCAGGCGTCCGCGCCGCCGTGCGGTCCCGCCGTCTGCGCCGGTGCCGGCTCGGCGGCATCGCGCGGCACCATGCGCATCGAGAAGCCGTCGCTCTCGGTCTTGGTCATGAACGTGACCGGCCGCTTGGTGCGAATGACCGCGTTGTCATAGCCGGCATAGGCCATCTCGACCCAGTCGGGCAGCGCCTCCTGCAACTGCACGAACGCCGCCTCGTTCACCGGCCCGTTGAAGTCGAACGCGACCGCGTTCTGCGCATCGTCGGAGCGCACCGATTTCAGCGAGACGCCATGCACGCGAAATTCGGGCTGCGGTCCCTTGCTGATGATCTCGAGCGGCGAGGCCGGTTGCTCTTGTGCTGCCGCGCCCTGGCCGAGCGCCAACGCAGCCGCGAGCGCAGCACACAGCACCAACACGCGCGGCTGAAGAGCCACGAAATCCCCTCGCGAAGCAGTTGGTGAATCCTCGTTAACCGCGGTTAACGAATCGTAAACACCATAGGCAATGTCCTGATTATTCTGGCGCTTTCGGGAGGCGTAGCTCTGCCAGCGTGCCCTCGCCGGGCAAGCTGCCCAGCCGCACCGCGCCGCCCATCCGCCGCGCCAGCGACATCGCGATGGTCAGCCCCATCCCCGACCCCGTCATCGACCCCGGCCTGTCGAAGCGCTTGAACGGCTGCCCTGCCGCGGCTTTTTCGTCCGCGGTGAAACCGTGGCCGTTGTCGATCACGCGTGCGATCACTGCCGCCTCTTCCTCGCGTACTTCGACCCGCACTTGTCCGCCTTCGTGGGTATAGGCCAGGGCGTTGGTGATCAGCGCCGACAGCACGCGCTTCACCGCCAGCGGGTCCGCGACAGCGTTGCCCGCTTCCATGAAGCCCATGTCCAGCACGATGCGGCGCGAGAACGCGCGGCCGGCATGTTCCTGCGTGCACTCCTGTGCCACCGCCACCAGGTCCACCGCCGCCATCGTGACAGGATAGCGCCCGGCCTCGACATTCGCGAATTCCAGGATGTCGCCGATCTTGTTGTGCAGGTTGCGGCCCGCTTCGTTGATGTCGTGCGCGTACTCGATGTACTTGGCATGGCCCACGGTTCCGTAGAATCCGCGCTCGATCACCTCCGAGAATCCAATGATCGCATTCAGCGGCGTGCGCAGTTCGTGACTCATGTGCGCAATGAATTCCGACTTCGCACGTCCGTCCTCGACCGCCCGCCGCTCCGCCTCCGCCAGCCGTACCAGAAGCTTCGCCTCGATCGGCCGGGTCGACCGCAGCGACCGGATCGCATGCGACGCGCCCGCCCGCCGTT
>Ga0070666_10000207_pt1 | contig 40445 bp, 44 predicted proteins | sample KBSS23metaG_FD_64677 | JGI IMG/M metagenome (GOLD analysis project Ga0070666, IMG submission 64677) | Switchgrass rhizosphere microbial communities from Kellogg Biological Station, Michigan, USA - KBS S2-3 metaG | ecosystem: Host-associated > Plants > Roots > Rhizosphere > Soil ... | reverse complement strand
TGCTACGTCACGCCCAAGGAGCACCTCGGGCTTCCCGACCGCGACGACGTCAAGGTCGGGGTCGTCACCTACAAGCTCGCCGCCCATGCGGCCGACCTGGCGAAAGGTCACCCAGCCGCGCGGCTATGGGACGATGCGCTGTCACGCGCGCGCTTCGAGTTCCGCTGGCGCGACCAGTTCAACCTGTCGCTCGATCCGGACACGGCCGAGGCCTTCCACGACCAGACGCTTCCCGCCGAAGGCGCCAAGACAGCGCACTTCTGCTCGATGTGCGGGCCCAAGTTCTGCTCAATGAAGATCACGCAGGAAGTCAGGGAATTTGCGAAGTTACAGGAAGAGCAAGCGGCGTCACCCGATGCCGAATCCGGCATGGCTGAGATGAGCCAGCGCTTCCACGATGCTGGCAGCGAACTCTACCTTCCCGCCGAATAGATACGCCCGAAGGACATCCTGTCCTCGGTTCAGGAGAATATCGATGACACCCCGCAACCTCGCCCTTGCCGCCGCGCTGCTCCTGCCCGCAGCGCCCGCATCTGCCCAGACGACGACGGACGCCGGCTGCCTGCTCCTCAGCAACCTTTTCGCGCAGAAGGCGGCCGAGCCGGAGGTCAAGAAGATCGCCGAGCAGACCTTCTATTTCTACCTCGGGCGGGTCGGCGACCGGGTGACCGCGCCCCAGCTCAAGGCCCTGCTCGATACGCAGGGCAAGACGATTACCGACGCGACGGCGGGCCCGATGATGAAGAACTGCGTGCAGACGCTTCAGAACCGGGCGTCCGTGCTGGACAGCCTGTCGACGCCGGCACCGGCCCCCCAGCCCGCTCAGCCGCCGAAGAAGCCCTAGGCGTCGCGACCCCGCGCGACGCTCCTCCACTGGAAAACTTTTGGTAACTCCCTTTGCATAAGTTTCGTTCAGCCGCGTGGGAGGGCCAGTATGAATATTCGAGCCGAGATCTTTGGTGGACAGGAGCTGCGCCAGGCTCGGCTGCTCCCCCGCAAGACGCCCAAACAAGCCGATTCGGTCGCGCTTACCGACATCGTGATTTCGCGCGAAGAGACGCGCCGGACCGACATGCGTCACGAGGATCGGCCAGTGCTCGGCGGCGAGCCTTCGACGGTCAGCTTCCGAGAACGGACGCACGACGTGGCGATCGTCAACCTGTCCGGTGGAGGCGCGATGATCGCGGCCCGGCTGGAACCGAATATCGGCGAGCGGATCGACCTCCACCTCGATGAGGAACAGACCGTCCAGTGCGTCGTCCGCTGGGTGAAGGAAGGCCGCGTGGGGCTTGAGTTTGCGCATGAGACACATCTCAATTGCCCGCCCGAACAGCGAGCCTTGGTGCTGAGCAATGTCGTCGCGAAGATTGCCGCCGGCAGCGGCTTCGAGACGGTGCCCGTCGTGCCGCCCCCGCCCGAGACTCGCGAGGCGCGCCGGCATCCGCTCATCTGGTCGGGCGAGCTCAGCTACCGCTCACACAAGTGGGATGCTCGCGTTCGCAACATTTCGGAGACCGGCGCGCTGGTGCAATTCCCGGGCGTGGTCCGCGAGGGATGGGAAGTGGTGCTCGGGCTCGGCGACGGGGTCGAGGTTACCGGCACCGTCAGCCGCGTCGTCGGAGACCACATCGGGCTCGAGTTCGCCGAGCCATTCGACCTGTTCGAGCTGTCGAACTGCAAGCCGCAGGTGACCCCGCCAACCTGGCTTCGCCCGGACTATCTCGCCGACGTGTCGGAAGACTCGGCATGGGACGCGCCGTGGGACCGGATGTCGCTCCAGGAGCTTCAGGTGCAGCTCGAGGGCTTCCTGAAGCGCTGAACGCCCGTCGACGATCCGCACGCGCTCTCCACCGCATAATCGTCGCCGTAGAACTTGCTCGTGCTCCGGGTATGGAAGGCGATTGCCTTGACCGGCTCGTATTTCGGCTCGCCTAAGCCCGGCAGTACTTCGAGCAATTCGTCCTCCCACACATAGACCGCCATCGGGAACGACACCCTCGCCGCCGACAGGTGCGATCCGTCGGTCGGCTTGCCGACGCGATGCGTGGTCGAGGGCAGCACGTCATTGGTGATGCGCTGCATGTAGTCGCCTGTGTTGATGATGATCGATCCGCAGGGCGCGCGCATCCGCACCCACTTGCCGCTGCGGTGGTTCCATACCTGCAGCCCGTCGACCTTGCTTGCCGGCAGGATCGTGAACAGGTCGACGTCTTCGTGGCCGAACAGCCGCCCGGCGCCCGAGCCGGCCTGCTCGCCCGTCATCGGCGGATAGTAATTGGCGCGCAGTCCGAAGTTGGTCTGCGTGAGTCTTGGGTCATAGACGTGCGGGTCGAGCCCGAGCCCCTGGAACATCGCCTGGGCGATCGGCTTGAACAGAGGCTCGTGGGCCTCGACCAGCCGCCGGAACCGCCGTTCCTGCTCGGCGCGGGGCCAAAAGTCCTCCGCCCTGAACGGCCCGTCGCGCCGCTGCGGGATATCGAACGCGCGGCGGCACCACACCCAGCCCTCGACCAGGTCGGGATGGATCTCGCTCGTCTCCTCGAGCGGGAAATAGCCCTGCGCAACCGAGCCGTGACGGGCGGCGCGGAACCGCATCTTCTCCTCGAGCGGGGTTCCGGTGAACAGCTCGATGACGCTGTCGTGCATCGCGTCGTACAGCGCCGGGTCGACCCCGTGACCGGTCAGCACCGCGAAACCGATCTCCTTGAGCGCGCCGGCGAACTCCTCGGCGAACCGTTCCCTGTCGGCTGCGCTGCCATGCAGGAATCGGCCGAAGTCGAGCGTCGCGATCCGATAGTCCTCGTCGAACTCGTCGCCCTCCTGCTCGGCGAGCCGGTAGGTGTGCGCCTTGCGAACCTGGTCGTACTTCTCGAAGTCGCGGTTGACCGCCCCAAGATCCGTCACGCGGTCGGTCATGACGCGGCCAGCGGCGCGGTGGCACCCGCCGCCCGATGTTCGCGGTGGCTCTTCAGCGCCGCACGGGCCATCACAATCGCTGTGTAGAAAACGACCACGGTGATTACGTAGCGCAGCACGTCGACGTCCATCTGCTTGACGATCAGCGCCGCGACCAGGACCGCCGGTATTCCGCCCAGCGCAAGCCCGACGACGATCCTGAGGTCGAGGTCGGGCACCTTCACGAACTTCATGCTGGAGCCGGCGCCCATCAGCGACGCGCCCGATGCCATGATCGGGAAGCAATAATGCGGGTCCATGCCCATTAGGCTCAGGATCGCGAGCGTCGGCGCGTAATTGCCGACCCCGAAATTGGCGAGCAGTCCAAGCGCGAAGCTGAGCGCGATCGCGATTCCCGTCTGGACTGGCGGCAGACCCGACGCCGTGCCACCCACGGGCATCAGCTGGAGAATGCCGAGCACGAAGGCGATGCCTGCGAGCAGCAAGCCCATCGCGACCGTCATCTGGACGATCCAGGCGCGCGCGCGGACGACCAGCGGCGCGCCGACAATTCCGCCGAGACCGGTTGCGATCGCGCCGCCGAACAGCAGCACCGGGTCGACGTGCACCCCAAGCAGCCACAGGAAGACGATGCTTTCGACCATCGCCGGAGGCGTGAGCCCCGCGATCATCGTCGGCGGAATCAGCCGGTCGGGGACCAGCTTGCGAAACTTCAACCACGCGGTCGTCTGGGCGAACGACCCGATGCCGAACGTGTCGAAGAAATTGACTACCGCGCCGAGCGCCAGCGCTTCCGGCGTCGGCACCGCCCGCCGCGCGATCGCCTCTCTCGCCAGCACCGACGCATAGACGAGGATCGCGAGTGACAGGGGGATGAGGAGCGCAATCAGCAGCATGTGCGAGTCCCGAATGTCATAAATCTGCACGTGAAACAAAAAAGCCCGCCGGTTGGCGGGCGGGCAGTCGATGATCGTGTGGCTGGTCGATCAGTCGCGCCATCGCGCCGCATCGGTACGGCCGCGCCACCAGCGGCGGGCGATCGACGAAGCAGCGGTGGCAACCAGGTGCATCATGCGGGCGCTTCGGTAGGATGCCGCGCCGGACAGCGTCAAGCGGCAACGCGATCGGTAATGACGCCGCAGTTCTGCAAGCACCAAATAATTCTTCAGCCCACGAGATTCGTGGCCTAAGATCGCCGCTCCTCAGCAAGGAGGATAGTTCGCGATGATTGGCTCGTTCCTGCTCGCCCTCGCATCCAGCGCTTCGGCCCAGGTCCAGGCGCCTCCCCCCCGAACCGCCGAAATCGTCGTCGAGGGGCAGCGCGACCTCAAGAGCGCCGCCTCGGCCTATGTCGACCGGGTGCTTCCCCCCGGGTTCCAGGAACAGTACGGCCGCTTCGAGGATCCGGTCTGCCCGAAGGCGGTTGGAGTGTCCGACGCGAACAAGCATGCCATCACCGACCGCATTCGCGAGGTGGCGAGGGCCACCAACATCGGGGCAGCTGGCCCCAATTGCGACGCCAACCTCATCCTGCTGGTAGTCGACGACAAGAGAGCGATGATCGCCGACATCCGCCGCCATCGAGACCGCTATGTGACCGATGTTGGCGCGGACCTGTTGAACCGGATCGCCAACTCGCCCCGTCCCTTCGCTTCGTGGCAAGTCACCCAGATGGTGTCCGCCGACAACAAAACGGTCGGAGGCGGCAACAACATGCCGGCAGGCGGCAGCGGCGCGAGCGATGAGAAGGGTACGTACAATGCCGGCGACTACAACCGGCTGGGGACGACCGTCCCGGCATCGCGCTTGCGCTACAATGTGAAGCCGCGCGTGACGGTGGCGGTCGTGATCGTCGAAGCGCGCGCGCTCGCCAATGTCTCGACCCGGCAGCTCGCCGACTTCGCGCTGGTTCGCGCGGTGATCCCCAACGACCGGCACGAGCCGCCGGCGCCACCCTCGTCGATCCTCAGCCTGCTCGAGCCGGGCGTGTCGCCCGAAACTGCGCCGCAGAGCGTGACCTGGTGGGATGTCGCCTTCCTGAAGTCGCTGATGAACACGAGGAGCGACAGCTATGCGGACATCCAGAAGAGTGCGATCCGCAACCAGATGATCAGGGAAATCGAACAGGTGCCGCCCGGGCAGAACTAGCGAGTAAGCCGGGCGCCGGCCGCATTCGACCCGCTCTTCTTCGCCTTCGCGCGGATCATGGCCCAGACGAAGTCCAGCTGGACGAACTTCCGCTTGCCATCCGCGTTGAACCAGGCGGCATCGGGTATCCCGACATAGCCTTGCTCGCCGTTCGTGAAAACGGCGAGACGCGATCCGTCCGCAGCTACGGTCGATCGTGCGTGGCATGTCATGCACGACGCCGTGATCTGGAATCCCTCCTCCGGCTCCGAATTGGCGAGCAGCACGGGCTCCCCGGTCGACGTCGTGAAATCGACCTGCGTGCCGCGCAGCCGGTAATAGGCCCACACGGTGCCTTCGAGGCCGATGCCTTTCGGCGCACGATTGCAGTCAGGCGCCTGGCCCCTGCAGGCGAAGCTGTCGCGCGACTTGAGCCGCCACGACTCGTTGCCCGGACGCCTCACATTGTCGACATGCTCGAAGGTCGCCCAGAACCAGTTGGGAAGGTCCTTGGTGATGATGTGCAGCGCCGTCAGCCCGTAGAGCTTTCGCGTTCCGTCGGCGGCGACGATCTCGGTCCAGTGGTAGCGCGGCTTGTCGGCCTCAGAGATCGGGCGCCACTGGGCTTTGACCTCCTTGGCGTTGCGGCCGAACGCAATCGACGGCGCTCCTGACGCGGCAAGCGCCCGCTGGCCGTCGAGATTGTAGAGCGATCTGGCCCTGATGAACGCGTAGGTTTCGCGGTTCATCCGGCTCTCGTTGGCATTCCCTTCCGCGGTCAACGGATCGAACTGCAGCTTCATCCCAGGGAACTGGAGGCGGATCTGTTGCTGGATCGGCGGGCTGTCGAACTCGCTGCTCTTCCTCAAGCCTGCGGCAAGCCGCTTGTGGCTGGTCGCGGCAGCAATCCACGGGCCCGGGTCCGCCCCATCGGCGAGAAAGACGTCGCGCGCGTTCGCCCAGGTTTCCCACACGACGGGGCCGGGGTCCCCGAGCTTCTTCGCGGGGTCGGCGCGCCGGATCGCGAGGTCGGCGGGCCAGTTTAGCGCGACGAACAGGCGCCACGCATAAGCGTCGGGATGGTTGATCGCGGCGGCCGAGTCCTGCGGTTCGCGCCACGGCGGGAGCAGTCTTGCCCCGTCCCTTGCCACGCCGGATCCACCGGCCGCCAAGGCCAGCGCGGCCGCCACCGCAGCGTACCAGCGCATTTGAGTCCCCCCCTTTGACCGCGCCGAGCGGCGCCTAATCGTTCCCGAGATGCTCCAGTCCGCGCTGGCCGCCCTTCTGTGAGGGGTTGGCGGCGATCGTCTTGACCTTGGCCTTCTTCGGCTTGCGCGCTTCCTTGTTCTTTCTCATCTGGCCCTTGGCCATCGCAAGTCTCCCCAAAAAGTCGATTTCGCTGTCCTACAGCAGTCCGCCTGTGGCTTAAACTGCCGGCGCACCATCAGCCACCGAGTCTCAGCCTCAAGTCCTGCGAAGCTGACAAAGCTGACACACCCCCCTCCCCCCTCGGACTTCCCCCGGAAGGGCCGGCATGGCCGCTCGTCGAAAGCGTCTCGCCTTCGCGAGCCGCGCACCTAAGCTTCGGCAATTCAAGCGATTCCCGTCCGGATCGCGTTTCGAAGGGGCGAGTCGATGCTGTTCCTTCTGGGTTTTGCAGCCGCGTTGGCGGCGTCAGCGCCGGCCAACGCCAACGCCGCACCAAGCGATTCGCGGGCAATCGTCGTCGAAGGCATTCGCGACCCGAAGCGTCGTGCCGGCGACTATCTCGACAAGGTCCTCCCGGCCGGCATGGACGCCGCGATCGGCCGCTTCGAAGATCCGCTCTGTCCGAAGATCGTGGGCTTGCCCGAGGATTTGAGGCTGCAGGTCGTGGGCCGCATTGCCCAGGTCGCCGAGGCCGCGCGCATCCCCGTCAACCCGTCAGTGTGCACGCCGAACATGCTGATCATCGTCGTCGACGACAAGAAAGCGCTGATCGAAGGGATGAGGCGCAAGAAGGAAGCCTATCTCTACGGTCTCGGCTCCGACACGATCAGGACCCTCGAGAACGCCAAACGCCCGGTCGCGGCCTGGCAGATCTCCGACGTCATCGGTGCGGACGGCATGCCGCTCCGACAGGACGGGGACGGATTCCCGAGGCTGTTCACGACCGTCCCCGCGTCTCGCTCGGTCATGACCACGCGCAAGCGTCTGCTCGCCGCGATCGTCGTCCTCGAACAGCGCGGGCTGGTGGGAGTCACGACGCGCCAGCTTGCGGACTTTGCGATGCTCCGGCTGCTGACCACGCTCGGCAACAGCGAGCGGCCGGCCCCGGCCTCATCGGTCCTCAGCCTGTTCAACGACGGCGTCCAGCCGGCCGACGCGCCGCAGAGCCTCACCTGGTGGGATCTGGCCTTCCTGAAAGCGCTCGCCGACACGCGCAGCGACCTCGCTCCCGATCTGCAGTGGAGCCAGATCCGCAACAAGATCGTGAAGGAAATGGAGCGACTCCCGGACGGCGGGTGATTTGGCGGCTGGGATTCCGTTCAGGCTTTGGCAGGAGTAGCTTCGCTATCCATGGGGATGAGAGAGAGACTGATTAGGATCGCTCGCCAAATCACGTTCGTGGGCGCCGCTCTGCTGTGCGCATCCGCGACGCAAGTTGCGGCGGCGACTGACGCTGATCCGCCGAAGATCGGCAAGCCGCGCCCCGCTCCTGCGACTCCACCGGATGTGCCTCCGCTACCGCCGGCACAGTTCGACAGCACGCTCGCGGTGGGCGGCGAGGACCTCAAGGCCCGAGAGGTCAGCACGCGGCTCAACGTCGATGTTCGGATCAATGGGCGTGGCCCCTATCGCTTCGTCGTCGACAGCGGTGCGGACACCTCCGTGGTCGGCCTGCGCATCGCCCGCGACCTCCAGCTCCCGCTGGGCAATCCGGCGATTCTCAATGCCACCACGTCTCGCAACGTGGTCGACCGCGTGAAGGTGGGCGCACTGACCATCGGTGGGAGCACCATTCCCGACTTGGAGCTGCCGGCGCTTCGCGAAAGCGACGTCGGCGGCGACGGGCTGATCGGCATCGACGCTTTGACCGAGCAAAGGCTGATGATGGACTTCGAGGCCCATCAGGTGCGGGTCGAGGATGCGCGCAAGCCGTTCCGACCGAGTCCGGACGACATCGTGGTCACCGCGCGCAGGATGCGCGGCCAGTTGATTCTGACGCAGGTCCGGGCGGGCAACGTCCCGCTCGACGCCGTGATCGATACTGGGTCGGAGGTGACGATCGGCAATCTCGCCCTGCGCGACAAGCTGCTCGGCCGCCACGGCACGCGCTTCTGGACGGTCGACGCGACCGGCGTCACCGGGGTGACCGTCAAATTGCAGATGGCGACCATCAGCCACCTTCAGCTGGGGCCGATCACGCTCCAGGACGTGCCGATCGCCTTCGCCGACGTGCCGCCCTTCGCGTTGTTCGGCCTCGCCGACGAGCCTGCGCTGCTGCTCGGCACCGACCTGCTCGAGACCTTCCGCCGGATCTCGCTCGACTTCCGCGCCCGCAAGGTCCGCTTCCAATTGCGGCGTTGCGGCACCGACGGCGTGACGATCAGCACGTCATCGGATTCGATGCGGATGACCCGGCTCTCCTCCAACAACAGTCCCGACGTCTGCGGCCGCTAGGCCGCTCCACAACCATTTGTTCACCACTCAGGCGCCAAAATGGGGGCTTGGGGGTAAGGAAAGCCATGGCTCAGCCACAAAAACGACCGCAGCCCGACCGCCGCCGCGTCGAGCGCATTGCGCTTCGGCTGACGGCTACCATGCGCGATGGGACGCGAAGCCGGGTCAAGGTCCGGGTGATCGACATGTCGCCCCGCGGCTGCCGGATCGAGTGCACCACCAATGTCGATGACGACAGCTGGATCTGGCTCAGCATCGCCGGGCTCGAGACGCAATTCTGCCGCGTCGTGTGGCATTGCCAGGAATTCGTCGGCCTGGAGTTCGAAAAGCCGCTGTCGGACGCGGTGTTCGAACGGCTGCTGGCCGATCAGCAGGCGCTGCCCGAAGCCGCAATCAAGGATTTGCGGAGCATTGCCAGCCGTACGCACTGGCTGGCGCGCAAGGCCGAGGATTCGGACATTGCGATCCTCGCCGAGCTCAGCCGCCGCTGCGCGGTCGACGCGGTGGTCGAGGGCCTGAAGCGCGGCGAATCATCGAACTCACCGCGCAAGAAAACCTGATTCTTCGAATTTGAGATGAGGTCGGGCGGCGTCAGGCCGCCTTACGCTCTCCGTTGAGCACGCCGGCGATCCCGCCAGCCGACTCGATCTCCTGCGCCAGCGCGCCACGCGGCAGCTCCTGGTCGAACGCCCAGGCGAGCACCGCCTCGAGTTGCTTGATCGTGGCGTCGTCGCACATTCCCGCGAACGCCAGCTTGACTACCGGCTTCATCGGCGAGCGCAGCTGGATCTTGAGGCCTTGCGCCTCGACCAGCCGGAGATATTCCTCCGGCGCTTCCTCGGCATCGAGCGCGAAGTCGTAAGCGGCGCTGAGCCCTTCGTAGAGCGCGCTGTTCGCACGCAGCTTGGCCTGTCGCGCCTCGTCGGCCCTGGCCCTGACTTCCTTGAGCTTGTCCTGCAACGGTCCCTCCGTTTCGCCACTGGGTTGTTCCGTTTGGTCGGCCGGCTCGGCTTCCTTTCGCGCGGCCACCGGTTCCTCGACCTCGGGTTCGTCGTCGACCGCGACCGGCTCTTCCGGCTCCTCGACAGACTCTTCCGGTGCCTCGGCTTCGACGGTCTCAGGCTCGGCCGGGACATCTTCCACGATTTCATCCTCGACCGCTTCCGGCTCAACCGCTTCGGGCTCGTCGGCTTCCTCGGCACGCGGCTCCTCGGCCGGAGCGGCTTCGGGCAACACCGGCTCGACCTTGACCGACTGGGCGTGGAAGCCCGTCAGGCCGGCAAGGCTGTCGAACAGCTTCGAGAAGCCCGGCGAGGCCTTGGCTTGCGCCTTCTGCGGCTTAGCCGCCGGTTCCTCGTCCTCAGGCTCTTCGGCGACGGCCTCCACGGGCTCGTCAATCTCGGCAGCGGGCGCTTCCTCGGGCTCGTCGAGCTCGGCGACCGGCTCCTCGGGCTCATCGAGCTCCGCGACCGGCTCATCGGCCTCCTCGACCTTGTCGACGGTCTCCTCGACCGCTTCTTCAGCCTCTTCCTCGACCTCGACCGGCGCCTCAGCCTTGGCCGGCTTGGCCGCGGGCTTGGCACTCTTCGCACCGTCGGTCTCGACGCTCACCAGCGCATAGACATAATCGACCCACGCACCGCCGGCGCTCAGCGGGAGGAGCGTGATCCAGCAACGGGTATCGCCATCGTCGTTGGAGAATTCGTCCTCGAACGCCAGGAAATCGCGCGAAATGGCGACGATCGGCAACTTCTTGGCGATGGCGGCGAGAATCGACGGGCTGGACGCATCCATGATCCGCTCGGGCCAATCGTGACCGCCGCGCAGCGCCTCGCCAAGGTGACGGATCTCTGCATCGTGTCCGCCGCTGATCAGCTCGAGCAGCGCGCTGTTCGGGCCGGCGTCGGACAATTCGAGCGGATCTAGGTCGTGAAGCGGCGGGAATTCCTTGTCGCCGCGAATGGACAGCCAGTAGTTGAGCACGCTGGCGTGCTTGCGGCGCTCGGCCGCCTTGATCGTCTTGAATGCGCCGAGCAGCGTCTCTGCCGACGCCTGATCGCCTGCCTGCATCCCCGATGAGGGCGCCCCCATGTCCGACTCCGCTTGTCTAAGTCCCGGCCGCTTTTGCGCTTTTGGTGCTTAGAAAGGGTTAAGACGGAGCTTGCCGCGATGCGAAAACCGCCGCCGGTTACCCAGCGGCGGCTTCCGTTCCTTCCATTCACGTGCCGATCAGGCGAGCTCGCGCTCCTGTTCCTCGGTCATGGCCTCAGGCAGGCCGGCGTCCGGGTCGACCGGTTCGGCCAGGCCCGCGGCGACGTCGCGCTCGCGCTTGTCGAAGAAGGCCGCGCGGCGCAGCCGGGCCTTGAGCGACACCGACGGATTGTTCGCGCTTGGGCCGCGATAGGCCCGCTCCACCCAGGTCTCGCCGGGTAGGCGATCATCGTCGGAATCACGATCTGCCTGCTTGCTCTCCGACGCCGGATTCCCCCAGGCGAATGCCGAGGGAGCGACGATTGCCGGCTGCTCGTCGTGGATGATGGCTTCGTGCTCGATCGGGGCCTCGGCGGCGACCATCGGCTCCTCTTCCATCATCGCGGGCTGTTCCACCCACTCCTCGTCATAGGCTTCCTCACGCCGGCGGCGGCGCGAGACAGCGTAGGCCGCGCCACCGAGCGCAAGCAGAGCGAGGGCGCCACCGGCGATCGGCAGCATCTCGTCGGTCGTGTTCGAGCCGTTCGCGGGCGTGGCGGCGGGCTGTGCCGGCGGCTTGGCGTTGAGGTCGACGACGGGGGCCACAGCCGACTCCGAGTTGGCGGGCGCAGGCGCGGCGTTCGTCGGCTGCGCCGGAACCGGAGCGGGAGCCGGAGTGCGGGTGGCCGTCTGGGTGTGCGTGGCGGTCGCCCGCGCCACCGGCTTCGGCGCCGCGCGCGCGGTATGCGTCGTTCGCACCGTCCGCGTGTTGGTCGTCGAGGTAACCGACGCCGCCGGGTCGGGCGTTACGGTAGCGCTGGCGTCCGGCGTGACGGGTGCCGTGTCCGTAACCGGCGGCGGGCTTTCGGTCGTGGTCGCCGGCTGCGTCGCCGTCGTCGCCGGATCGGTCACCGGCTGCGTCGCCTGGGCAAGCAGCGGGGTTGAAGAAAGCGCCAGGGCTGCGGCAATCGCGGGGAGGGCGCTGGTCCGTACATATCTGGTGGTTCTGGTCATAATGAACAGCAACCGCGCGCGGGGCTGTAGGTGGCAAGGTTATCGGTGCCCCGCGCGGCAATTCCGATGAGCCGCTTCGAGTAGGTTCATTGGTCGAACGAGAGTTTAATGGTACTTGCGGAACTCTGTCTCTCGAGTGCCGACTCGCTTCCTGGAGTTCGCCATGATCGCGTTATTCGCCGCCGCAGCTATCGCGTCCACCCAACCGCAAGCCCCTTCGACCGCCGACCCGATCGTCGTCGAAGGCCGCACGTTCAAGGAAACCGCGACCGACTACCTCGACAAGCTAATCCCGGCGAACATCGGGCTACAGCTGGGGCGGTTCGACCAGCCGATCTGCCCGAAAGTCATGGGCCTGGCCGAGCCTTACAACACGCAGGTTGTCGATCGCGTCCGAGAAGTCGCCAAGGCGACAAGCATCGGCGCTGCCGGTCCCGGTTGCACCCCGAACCTGGTGATCATTTCCGCAGCGGACAAGAAAGCGATGATCGCCGCGTTGCAAAGGACGCGGCCGGGATATGTCGCCAGCGTTGGCAACGACGAATTGAGGCGGATCGCCAATTCGCATCGGCCCTTCGCCGCGTGGCAAGTGACGGACGAAGTCGCGGCCGATGGCATGCCGATCGGCTCAAGCGGCAACTTCGCCGCGCCCGGCAATGGCGCAAGCGACAAGAACGACAAGAACGGCAATTACGTAGGCGGCGATTATGCTCGCCTCAAGACGACCGTATCCCCATCGCGGTTGCGCGACACCGTCAAGCTTCGCGTGCTGACCTCGGTCGTAATTGTGGAAACCGGCGCGCTGTCGAACGTGACCACCCGGCAGTTGGCCGATTTCGCCCTGGTCAAGGCAATGACCCCGACCGAGGAGCGCGAGCGCGAGGCTCCAGCGTCGTCGATATTGAGCCTGTTCGACGCGAGCGTCACGCCCGAAGGCGCACCGCAAAGCGTGACCTGGTGGGATTTCGCCTTCCTGAAGTCGCTGGCCAATACCCGCAGCGATTCCTTTGCCGATATCCAGCGCAGCGAGATTCAGAGCCAGATGGTCAAGGAGGTCAAGAAGGTGCCCGCCGGGCTGTGACAGGGGAAGGGCTTTGATCGCACTCTTCTCCTACGGGACGTTGCAGCAGCCCGAGGTCCAGCTTGCCAATTATGGGCGGCTTCTATCCGGCACGCCCGACTCTCTAGTGGGCTATCGCCTCGAACCGCTGGCGATCAGCGATCCGCACGTCGTTGCGGTCAGCGGCAAGGCCGTCCACACCATCGCCTGCAGCACGGGCCGAGCCGGCGATCGCATCGAGGGAATGGTATTCGAGCTCAGCGAGGCCGAGCTGGCCGCGACCGACGCCTATGAGGTCGACGTCTACGCACGGATCGAAACCCAGCTCGAATCCGGGCGGTCGGCGTTCGTCTATGTCGGACCGCCGCGGGACCGCGGCTAGTTATTTCAGGGCTTTGACCGCGGCGAGCGTCTTGGCGACATGCTGGCTGAAATCGAGGTCGTCATGGACCATCGCGACCTTGCCGTTCGTGCCAATGACATAGGACGTGCGGGTGGTGATCCCCGGATGCGCGGCCCAGGCGACGTCGTAGGCCTTCTGGATCTCCGGCGTCGCGGTCGCGACCGGGAAGGCGCTACGGCACTCCTTGGCCGAGAAATCGTGCAGGGTCTTCAGATCGTCCGCCGACATGCCGATGACCTGCGCACCGGCCTTCTTGAAGTCGCCGATCGCTGCGCTGAACGCATGCGCTTCGGCCGTGCAGCCGCTGGTGAAGGCCTTGGGGAAGAAATAAAGCACCACCGGGCCCTTCTTGAGCTGGGCGGCGAGGTGGAGCTTGAACTCCTTGCCGCCAACCGCGCCTGTCGTCGTGAAGTCGGGCGCCGTTTCGCCTGTCTTGAGCGCGGCGGTGGCGGGGGCTGCGGCGAGGCTCGAGGCAAGAATGGCGATAAGAAGCTTGCGCATAGGGTTCTCCTACGGAGTCGGTGAATCTCGTTCCGTGGGATCGCTTACAGCCGCTTGCGTGAAAGTGCGAGCGGGGCTGCGGCCGGCTTATTGGCGCGGCGCGAGCAGCCCCGTCACGACATAGAGGAACAGCATAACTGGGCCAGTCATCAGCGTCAGGGCAACGAAGCCCAAGCGGACGATGGTCGGATCGATGCCGGTGTAATCGGCGAGACCGGCGGCGACGCCCATGACCTTGGCGTCGCTGCGGTTGATGAGGAAACGTCCGTTCATCTCGGTTTCCTTCGGGTTGGAGTGGCTTCAGGCGATCGGCAGCGAAGTGGCGGCCGAGACGAGCAGAAGCGCTGAGATGAAGGCACCGGCGAAAACGGTGACAGTCTCACGGATCGAGTTGGCGGTAATCATGATCAAAACCCCTTTGCATTGTCCTGTCGAACCCGACCTTCGGGTCCGTGTCATTATCAATGCAGGGGCCGTGCCAATTTGAAATTGTCGTTGTTTTTCAGTGGTGGGTGCCGCCGACCCGTCTAATTTGCCCGCAATTGGCGCTGCTAGTTGGTGAAAAATCCCAACTGCCGTCAGCTGGAGGTGAAATCGCCGCCGTCGGGGTGAAGCACCTGGCCGATCATGTAGCTGGAATCCTCGCAGGCAAGGAACAGGAAGCTCGGCGCCACCTCGTTGGGTTGGCCCGGTCGACCCATCGGTGTGTCCTTCCCGAAATCCTTGATGTCCTCCGGCTTCTTGCCGCCGAATGGGTTGAGCGGCGTCCAGATCGGCCCCGGAGCCACGGCGTTCACCCGAATTCCCTTCTTCACGAGGCTCTTGGCAAGCGAGCGGGTGAACGCCGTGATCGCCCCCTTGGTGGAGCTGTAGTCGAGCAACTCCGGTGAGCCCTTGTACATCGTCACCGACGTGCAGTTGATGATCGCCGAGCCCTCCTTGAGGTGCGGCTCGGCGGCCTGCGTCAGGAAGAACATGCCGAAGATGTTGGTCTGGAAGGTCCGCTTGAGCTGCTCTTCGGTGATGTCGCGGATGTCCTCGTCCGGATGCTGCTCGCCGGCATTGTTGACCAGGATGTCGAGCCGGCCGAGCCGGTCCACGGTCTGGCGGACAGCTTGTTCGCAAAATTGCTTGTCGCCCACGTCGCCGGCGATGGTTATCGCCTTGCGGCCTTCCTTCTCGGCGATCTCCTTGGTCTTCGCGGCGTCGTCATGCTCGCACAGATACAGGATCGCGACGTCCGCGCCCTCGCGCGCGAACAGTGCTGCGACCGCGCGGCCGATGCCGCTGTCGGCGCCAGTGATCAGCGCCACCTTGTCCTTCAATCGCCCGGAGCCGGGGTATCTCGGCTGCCAGTCGGGCTTGGGCTCGAGCTCGCTTTCGTGTCCGGGAAGCCGATCCTCGTGGACCATCGGTTCCATGACGTCGGACATTATTGCTACTCCTTCGACGCTACGCCCATTCCTTCCCGCTCGAATTCATCAACGGTTGCCTCGTGATTCTGCTCCGGGCGCGAAGGCTTTTTGCCCTTCACGCCCCCTTTCGGCTTTCGGTTTCCTCCGGCCATTTGTTGCTCCTCCGCACCGCCAATGGTTCGTCATCCTAGACGCTTGGCGCGCCTGTTACGATGCGAACAATTTGCCGGGGTTGACCAGCGTTCCTACGTAGGCGTCATGGCCGCGGTGGAGACGAGGGAGCAGAAACCGAACGCCGGCTTCGCCGCGCTGTGGCGCTTCCTGCCGATGTTGTGGCCGAAAGGGCAGGCCGAGCTCAAGACGCGCGTGATTGTCGCCGTCCTGCTCGTCCTTGGCGGCAAGGCCGTCACCCTGCTCGGGCCCTATGCGCTGAAGCTCGCGGTCGACCGGATGAGCGCTCATGCGGCCTTCGCGGTCGTTGCGGGCCTGGTGGTCGCCTACGCCGGCGCGCGCTTCGGCGGTGTGCTGTTCGACAACCTCCGCAATGCGGTCTTCGAGAAGGTCGGGCAGGACGCCGCGCGGCGGCTTGCCGGCCAGGTGTTCCGCCACGTCCACGACTTGTCGCTGCGCTTCCACCTCGAGCGCCGCACCGGCTCGCTGACCAAAATCGTCGAGCGCGGGACCAAGAGCATCGACATGATGCTCTATTTCCTGCTGTTCAACATCGCGCCAACGGTGATCGAGCTGACCGCGATCTGCGTGATCTTCTTCGTCAAGTTCGGTGCCGGGCTGGTCGCCGCGACGCTGGTGATCGTCGCCATCTATATCGCGTTCACACGGAAGGTGAGCGACTGGCGGACGCACATCCAGCGCCAGATGAACGACGTCGACAACAAGGCGATCGGCCGCGCCGTCGACAGCCTGCTCAATTACGAGACCGTCAAATATTTCGGCGCCGAGGACCGCGAGGCGAAGCGCTACGAGGAAGCGGTCGGCGCCTTCGCCCGGGCCTCGGTCCGCAACGAGGTCAGCCTTGCGTGGCTCAACATCGGCCAGTCGCTGATCACCAACCTGATGATGGCCGGCGCGATGATCTTCACCGTCTGGGGCTGGAGCCGCGGCCGCTTCAGTCCCGGCGACGTAGTGTGGATCAACGGCCTGCTGATGCAGCTCTTCCGCCCACTCGACATGCTCGGCTGGGTCTACCGCTCGATTCGCCAGGGCCTGATCGACATGGAGGCGATGTGGGACTTGCTCGACACGCCGGCCGAAGTCATCGACCAGCCCGGTGCACCCGCACTCGCCGTCAAGCGTGGTGCGATCCGCTTCGAGCAGGTCCGCTTCGGCTACGATTCCGGCCGCGAGATCCTCGGCGGGCTCAACATCGACATTCCGGCCGGCACCAGCTGTGCGGTAGTCGGCCCGTCGGGCGCGGGCAAATCGACCATCGCCCGGCTGCTCTACCGCTTCTACGATCCGCAAGGCGGGCGCATCCTGATCGACGGCCAGGACATCGCCAAGGTCAGCCAGAAGAGCCTGCGGGCGGCGATCGGCATCGTCCCGCAGGACACGGTGCTGTTCAACGACACCATTGGCTACAACATCGGCTACGGCCGCGACGGAGCGTCGCAGGCCGAAATCGAGAAGGCCGCGCGCGGCGCGGCGATCGACCAGTTCGTCGCGGCGCTGCCCGACAAGTATGAGTCGATGGTCGGCGAGCGCGGGCTAAAGCTGTCGGGGGGCGAGAAGCAGCGCGTCGCGATTGCCCGCACGCTGCTCAAGAACCCGCCGATCCTGGTCCTCGATGAGGCGACATCGGCGCTGGACAGCCGGACCGAGCAGGCGATTCAGGCCACGCTCGACCGGGTAGCTGAAACGCGGACGACGATCATGATCGCGCACCGCCTGTCGACCATCGTCAACGCAGACCAGATCGTGGTGCTCGACCAAGGTGGGGTCGCGGAGCGCGGCACCCACGAACAGCTGCTCGAGCTTGGCGGCCTCTACGCCGAGCTTTGGCAGCGCCAGGCGGCGGAGCAGCTTGCCGACGAAATTGCCCAGGCCGCGGAGTAACACGCTAAGTCACTGAAACTCCTGCTGTTCCTTATTCAGGCTTGCGTAAGGCGCGAGTCAGATGGAGAGGCGCCCATCCAAATTCCAAGTTGTTCGAGGGAAACGAATGATTCGTCATCTGCTGCTTTCCACCGCGGCCGTCGCGGTGATCACTGCCACGCCCGCCAATGCCGCCGCACGCAAGGCCACGGTGCCCGCTGCCGCCACGCTGCCCGCGTCCAATCCGTTCGCCAGGCCGAGCACCCTGCCGTTCGAAACGCCCGATTTCTCGCGCATCAAGGACAGCGACTATCTGCCCGCGCTGCTCGCCGGGATGGCGCAGCAAAAGGCCGAAGTGACCGCGATTGCGAACAACCCCGCAACGCCGACCTTCGCCAATACGGTCGAAGCGATGGAAATGTCGGGCCTCTTGCTCGAGCGCGCCAATCTTGCCTTCAACGCGGTCAACGGAGCGAACACCAACGACACCCTCCAGGCGACGGACACCAAGACCGCGCCGCTGTTCGCCGCGCATAACGACTTCATCTATCTGAACGCGAAGCTGTTCCAGCGCTTCAAATATCTTCACGACCGCCAGGCCGAGCTTGGCCTCAATCCCGAGCAGGCCAAGCTGCTCGACGTCTATTACAAGCAGTTCGTCCATGCGGGCGCCCAGCTGCCAGCCGCGAAGCAAATCGAGCTCAAGGCGATCAACAAGCGCCTGAGCACGCTGCAAACCGCGTTCTCGCAAAAGCTGCTCGCGGCGGCGAAGGCCGGCGCGCTGCACGTCAGTGACGCAAGCTCTCTAGCGGGCCTGTCGCCGGAGCAGATTGCGGCGGCGCAGGAAGCCGCGAAGGGCCGCAAGCTATCGGGCTACGTGCTTCCGCTGCAGAACACGACACAGCAGCCCTCGCTCGAATCGCTGACCAGCCACGCGACCCGCCAGCAGTTGTTCGAGGCGAGCCTCAATCGTGCAGAACATGGCGATGCCAACGACACGCGCTCGACGATCAGCGAGATCGCACAACTCCGTGCGAAGAAGGCGGCGCTGTTCGGCGCGCCCAATTTCGCCGACTACAATCTGTATGACCAGATGGCGAAGGACCGCGCGACCGCCATCGGGTTCCTCGATCGCCTCGCACCGGCCGTGGCCGCCAAGCAGCGCCGCGAGTGGTCCGACATCGTCGTATTGGCCAAGTCGCAGGGTGCGACATTCCAGCCGACGGCCGCGGACTGGAACTTCTATGCCGAGCAGATTCGCAAGCAGCGCTACGCAATCGACAGCGATCAGCTGAAGCAATATTTCGAGTTCAACAGGGTGCTCGAAGACGGCGTCTTCTACGCTGCCAACCAGCTATACGGCCTGACCTTCAAGGAGCGGAAGGACATCCCGACCTGGAGCCCGGACATGCGCGCGTTCCAGGTCTACGACGCGGACGGCAAGGAACTCGCGATCTTCATGATCGACCCGTGGAAGCGCGACAACAAGTCGGGCGGCGCGTGGATGAGCAACCTCGTCAACCAGTCGTACCTGCGCGGCACGAAGCCGGTCATCTTCAATGTCGAGAACTTCACCAAGCCCGCTCCGGGCCAGCCCGCGCTGATCAGCTGGGACGACGTGACCACGATGTTCCACGAGTTCGGTCACGCCCTGCACGGCATGTTCGCGGCGCAGACCTACCCGACCTTGTCGGGCACCAGCGTCGCTCGCGACTTCGTCGAGTTCCCCTCGCAGTTCAACGAGAACTGGGCCCTCGATCCGAAGATCCTGCCTCACTATGCGGTGAACATCAGGACCGGCCAGCCCATCCCGCAGGACCTCGTCCAAAAGATCCTCGCGGCCCGGACCTTCAACCAGGGTTATGAGGTCGGCGAGGCGCTCGAGGCGGCCCGGCTAGACCTGGATTGGCACTCGCTGCCGGCCACCGCTCCCCGCCAGGACGTCGACAAGTTCGAGGCGGATGCACTCGCCAAGGGCGGGTTCGCGACCGACATCGTGCCGCCGCGTTACCGGTCGAGCTACTTCCTGCACATCTGGAGCAACGGCTATTCGGCGAGCTATTATGCCTATGCATGGACTCGAATGCTCGGACAGGATGCCTTCAACTGGTTTGGGACTCACGGAGGCTTGACCCGCGCCAACGGCCAGCGCTTCCGGGACCTGGTCCTGTCGCGCGGCAATACGCAGGACCTTGCAGCAATGTATCGCGGGTTCACTGGGGCAGACGCGAGCATCCAGCCTTATCTCGACTATTATGGGCTGGGCAGCGGCGCCGAGGCTCCGCCGACGGCACCGGCCGCTCCGGCGCCGGCACCTGTGACCGCGGCGCCGAAGAAAGGCGAGAGGGGCTAAGCCGATGATCCGCCAGCTCAGCGACAGGGTGATGGTCAGCGGCCAGGTCGCGCCGCACGAGGTCGCCGGGCTGGCGGAGCAGGGCGTCACCGTCCTCGTCAACAACCGCCCGGATGGCGAGGAGCCCGATCAGCCGCTAGCCTCGGAGATCGAGGACGCGGCGGCAGCTGCGGGAATCTCCTACCGCTTCGTGCCGATCATCCGGGGCATCGGGCCGGCCGACGTGGAGGAGATGCAGGCTGCGCTGCGCGACGCGGGTGACGGAAAGCTGCTCGCCTTCTGCCGATCGGGCACCCGCTCGGCCTATGCGTTGGCGCTGGCCAAGCGCGACGAAGGGGCGTCAGCCGAAGAGATCATCCGCCGACTGAACGAGGCGGGGTTCGACCACGGCCCTATCGCGCACCTGCTCTAGCGTTCGTAATCGCGGAGCAGCTGCTTCGCGGCGGCGAGGTCATCATCGATCACCATCACCCTCACCCCGGTGATCGCCCCTTCCGAATAGCGAGCGCTCTGCGCGTCGAACACGACCGCCTCGACGCCGTTCTGCTCGAGGTAGATGCGGAACAGATCGGCTTGGTACGCCCAGTTGAATCGCGCGGCTTCGACAAGGTCGGTCACCAGGCCTTGTCAGCTCCCGCGGAAACCTCGTCGGGGCGCGACGCGCGGCCGAGGATCGCGTTGCGATGCGGAAAGCGGCCGTACCGCTCGACGATGTCGTGGTGGTGTTTCGAATAGCGGATCTGCTCTTCGTCACCGAGCTCGGCGAACAGGAGGAGCGAGCGGTTCTGGTCTTCCAGGCTCTCGCTATGCTGGAACGGCATGTAGAGAAACTTGCGCTCATCCTTCGGCAACTCTTCATCGAGGTCCTTGTCGATCGCGCCTTTCGCAATCGCCAGCGCGAGATGGTCGGTGGCGTACGCATCCGCGCTGCCTCGGAACATGTTGCGCGGAAGCTGGTCGAACAGGATCACGCCGGCGAGCGCCGTCAGCGAATCCGTCAGAAAGCTGTCCACCGGAAGCTGCCTTTTTTCGACCCAGAGCTTCAGGAAGTCCTGCTTGATCCGGTGGTCGAGATCCGGGTCTGCCTTCCAATGCTGTGCCGGATCGAGGCCGAACCAGAATTTGAGGACTTGCGAGCGCCAGTCGCCGCTCACGCGGCCGTCCCTCCGACGGTCAGGCCGTCGATCAGCAGGGTCGGCTGCCCGACGCCCGCGGGAACGCTCTGCCCGCCCTTCCCGCACACGCCGATGCCCTCGTCGAGCGCAAGGTCGTTGCCGATTCCCTTAACCCGGGTGAGCACTGTCGGCCCGTCACCGATCAGGGTCGCACCCTTGATCGGCTCCGCGATCTTGCCGCCGCGGATCCGGTAAGCCTCAGTACAGGAGAACACGAACTTGCCGCTGGTGATGTCGACCTGTCCGCCGCCGAAGCTCTTGGCGTAGATGCCGTCCTTGACCCGGCTGACGAGCTCCGCCGGATCGTCGCTGCCGCCAAGCATGAAGGTGTTGGTCATGCGCGGCATTGGAGCGTGTGCGAAGCTTTCGCGGCGCCCGTTGCCGGTGGGCGTCATGCCCATCAGGCGCGCATTCAGCCGGTCCTGCAAATAGCCCTTCAGGATTCCGTCCTCGATCAGGCAGGTCCGCCCGGTCGGCGTGCCCTCGTCGTCAATGGTCAGCGACCCGCGCCGCCGGTCCATCGCGCCGTCGTCGACCACGGTTACGCCCGGCGCCGCGACCCGTTCGCCGATCCGGCCGGAGAAAGCCGACGTTCCCTTGCGGTTGAAGTCGCCTTCGAGGCCGTGGCCGACCGCCTCGTGCAGGAGCACGCCGGGCCAGCCGGACGCGAGCACCACCGGCATCTCGCCGGCCGGCGCGGCAACCGACTCCAGGTTGGTCAGGGCCTGATCGAGCGCCATGTCGATCGCACGTCTCCACCGCGCCTCGTCGAACAGACTGTCGTAGAGATAGCGCCCACCGAGCCCGTGATAGCCCGTTTCCCGCCGGCCGTTCTGCTCAGCGACGATCTGGACTCCGAGGCGCACCAGCGGCCGCACGTCGGAGGCGATGAAGCCGTCCGCGCGAACGATGTCGATCACGCTCCAGCTTGCAGCAAGAGTCACGCTGACCTGCGAGACGCGCGGGTCTCGGGCCCGGGCGGCCGCGTCGATCCGCTGGCACAGCGCGACCTTGTCGGCGAACGGAACTAGGCTCAGCGGATCGTCCGAGCCATACATCGCCTGGTTGGTGCGCGGCGGCGGGAGCGCGGCTTCGCCTTTGCGCGGGTCGAGCAGCTTCAGCGTTGTGGCCGCGCGGTCGATAGCGGCCTCGCTGATCTCATTGGCATGGGCGAAGGCGGTCGTTTCGCCCGATACGCCGCGCAGCCCGAACCCGGAGCTGGTGTGATAATCGGCGGTCTTCAGCCGGCCGTCGTCGAAGCCGAAGGCCTCGCTCGCGCTATATTGAAGGTAGAGCTCGCCGTCGTCGTGCGGCGACAGGTGCGTCGCGGCGAGGCGCTTCGCCGCGTCGGGATCGAGCGTGCGGTAGAGGAAGTGCCTGGGGTCCGTGGCGATCATGCGGCCTTGCTGTCCGCAGGTCCCCCCTCAAGGACAAAGCGCCGGTCGCAATAGCCGCACTCGACGAAGCCCATTTCCTCGTCGATGCGCAGGAACACCCGCGGGTGGCCGAGCGCCGGCGAAATTTCGCCCGAGCCGTCGCAGGCGATCTGCAGCGTCTTCACTCTGATTGTTTCTGGCGGCGGCACGGTCATGGGCGCGAGGTAGCAATGCCCCCGCCTCGGTTCAATCACGGATACTGAACGGTTACGTCGAACGTCCCGACATAGGTGCCCTCGACCTGTGCGGCCGCGATGTTCAGCGTTGCGCCGACGCGGAAGGTGAAGCTGTCCATCTTGGCGAGGGCCCTCCTGCTGAGCCCGCCCTGCAGCGTGAAGTTGGATGCGGACATCGTCTCGGTTCCCCCAACCCGCGTCAATGTGGACGGCTGTTTCGGCACCTTGATATTGACCACCGCATTGCTTTGCGCCGCGCCGACGAATTCCGCACAATGAGGCGTGCCGCCAACCGGGGTCGCGCCCCCCGTCACGCTCAGCGTGTCCGAGTCGGGATCGAGCACGGCCGTGCCCGCCGTCGTCGTAGCGAGGTACCCAAAATCCATGTCTCGGACCTTGGTTACGGTGAGCGGAAGAATGATGATCGCATCGGCGCTTGTCTGGCTTGGGGGAAGGACAGCCCCAGCCACCGCCGCTGGCGCAGAAATGGCCAGCGCCGCCGCAGATACTCGCGCAGCGCAACACATCGACATGCGCGTGAACGTACAAGGTTAACGTCAAGGTCACTCTATCACTCATGGTAAACCGCGCATTTACTTGTCGGCTCGGAGCGCCGCTCTTATGCGCCGTTGAACCGTGGACGATCCCGCCATCCGCATCGAGAACCTGACCAAGGTCTATGCCGGCGGGAAGCGCGCGCTCGACGGAGTCAGCTTCGACGTTCCGCGCGGCCAAATCTTCGGGCTGCTCGGGCCCAACGGCGCGGGCAAGTCGACTTTGATCAACATCCTCGCCGGCCTCGTCGTGAAAACCGGCGGACGCGTGACGATCTGGGGGTTCGACATCGACGAACACCCCCGCAATGCAAAGCGGGCGATCGGAGTTGTCCCGCAGGAAATCATCTTCGACCCCTTCTTCACGCCGCGCGAGACGCTCGAGATCCAGGCCGGACTTTACGGCATTCCGCCCGGCGACAGGCAGAGCGACGCGCTGCTCGCCGCGATGCATTTGACCGACAAGGCCAATGCATATTCGCGGACGCTGTCGGGCGGAATGAAACGGCGGCTGCTGGTCGCCAAGGCGATGGTTCATTCGCCGCCGATCCTGGTGCTTGACGAGCCCACCGCCGGGGTCGACGTCGAGCTTCGCCGCCAGCTGTGGGACTATGTTCGCCAGCTCAATGCGCAGGGCGTGACCATCGTATTGACGACGCACTATCTCGAGGAAGCCGAGGAGCTGTGCGACCACATCGCCATCATCCACCACGGCCGGGTGATCGCCAACGAGCCGACGCGCGAGCTGGTCTCGAAGGCGCAAGAGAAGGCCGTCGTCGTCACCTTCGACCGCGACATCGCCAAGGTACCCGTCGGCGACAGCTTCCAGAACGTCAGCCTGGTCGATGAGCGCACGCTCGAGATCACCTATCGCAAGGACCGCACCAACGCAGGCCAGGTGCTGGCCGGGCTGACCGCCGACGGACTGACGATAGTCGACGTTACCACGCGCGACCCGGACCTCGAGGACGTGTTCCTGAGCCTGACCGCGGCAGAGCAGGACGCCGCGTGAGCGTCAACGCCGATGTGCTCATCGTCGGCTCAGGCGCGGCCGGGCTGACCGCTGCGCTCAACCTCGCGGAAACACACAAGGTGGCGGTCATCGCCAAGGGCGCGCTCGGCGAGGGCGCGACCAGCTGGGCCCAGGGCGGAATCGCGGCGGTGCTGGAGGAAGGGGACAGCTTCGAAGCTCACGTCAACGACACGATGATCGCCGGCGCCGGGCTCAACGACATCCGCGTCGTCGAGCATGTCGTCGAGGCAGCCCCGCGGGCAATCGCGCACCTCGTCGAGCTCGGCGTCCCGTTCGCCCAGGAAGGAGACGCCCTGCACCTGACCCGCGAGGGGGGCCACAGCCATCGGCGGATTGTCCATGTCGCCGACGCCACCGGCTATGCCGTGCAGCAGGCGCTCGAAACCGCAGCGAAGAAGCACCCGAACATCTCGCTGGTGCCGGACATGGTCGCGATCGACCTCGTCACCGGACGTCATGCGACCAACTTCTCGACCAGCGGCGCGGTCCACGGCCTCTACGGCTACAACCGAAAGAAGAAGCGGGTCGAGACGCTTACCGGCAAGGCGACGATCCTCGCTACGGGCGGCGCGGGGCGAGCCTATCTCTACTCGACCGCTCCGAGAGGTGCGACGGGAGACGGCATCGCGATGGCCTGGCGGGCGGGCTGCCGCGTCTCCAACATGGAGATGATGCAGTTCCACCCGACCTGCCTCTACAATCTCCAGGTCAAGAACTTCCTCATCACCGAAGCAGTGCGCGGCGAGGGTGGGCAGCTGAGGCTGCCGCCCGGTGTGAAAGGCGGCGGCACGCGCTTCATGCAGCGCTTCGACGAGCGCGGCGAGCTTGCGCCGCGCGACATCGTCGCTCGGGCGATCGACCATGAGATCAAGCGGCTCGGGCTGGATTATGTCCACCTCGACATCTCGCACCGCGACCAGGATTTCGTCCGCGCCCATTTCCCCAACATCTACGACAAGCTGCTTGGCCTCGGCATCGACATCACCGAGGAGCCGATCCCGGTCGTCCCCGCGCAGCATTACACCTGCGGCGGCGTGGTCGTGGACCTCCACGGCTGCACCGACGCTGCCGGCCTCTACGCAGCCGGCGAGGTCACCCAATCGGGGCTGCATGGCGCCAATCGCCTCGCGTCCAATTCCCTCCTCGAATGCCTGGTGTTCGGCGAAGCCGCAGCCCGGCATATCGCCGGCAACTTCTCCCACCTGCCGGACGTGCCCGAGATCCGTGCCTGGGACGAAAGCCGCGTCACCGACAGCGACGAGGAAGTCGTCATCGCCCAGACCTGGGGCGAGATCCGCCGGTTCATGTGGAACTATGTCGGGATCGTCCGCACGACGAAAAGGCTCGAGCGGGCCAAGCACCGGATCGACATGCTCCGGCAGGAAGTCCGTGATTATTATGCGCACTTCCGCGTCACACCGGACCTGATCGAGCTCCGAAACCTGGTCGAGGTCGCCGACCTCATCATCCGCTCGGCCCTTTCGCGGCACGAAAGCCGGGGCCTGCACTACACGCTCGATTATCCCAACCTCCTGCCCGAGGCGATTGACACCGTGCTGGTGCCGTGACGGACGCGACCGAGGTCCGAATTCCCGTCGGCAACGAGAGCGTATCAGGGCTCCTGCTCCGGCCGAGCAACGCAAGAGCGCTGTACCTGTTCGCGCACGGCGCCGGCGCGGGGATGACCCACAAGGCGATGGAGTCCAACGCGCAAGGCCTCGCGGCGCGGGGCATTGCCACCCTGCGCTACCAATTCCCCTACATGGAGAAGGGTGGCAAGCGCCCCGATCCCCCACCGATCGCGCACGCCGCGGTTCGAGCCGCGGCGGCCGAGGCTGCAAGGATCGCGCCGGACCTGCCGCTGGTCGCCGGCGGGCGTTCGTTCGGCGGTCGGATGACTTCGCAGGCGCAGGCTATTGCGCCGCTTCCAGGCGTGCGCGGCCTCGCCTTTCTCGGCTTCCCGCTCCACCCGGCGGGCAAGCCCGGAATCGAGCGCGCCGACCACCTGAAGAGTGTCGGCATCCCGATGCTGTTCGTCTCTGGAAGCCGGGACGCGCTGGCCGAGCTGGACCTGCTTCGGCCGGTCGTCGCGGGACTAGGCGACCTCGCGACGCTGCACCTCGTCGACCAGGCCGACCACAGCTTTAAGGTTGCGGCGAAAAGCGGCCGCACCTCGGCCGATGCGGAAGGCGAGGCGCTAGACGTGCTGGCAGACTGGATTTCAGGCAGCCTGGGACCGTTCAGCCTCGTTTGAGTCAGGCTGGAACTCGAGCAAGTCGCCCGGCTGGCAGTCGAGCACCGTGCAGATCGCCTCGAGCGTCGAGAAGCGGATGGCGCGCGCCTTGCCGGTCTTGAGGATCGACAGGTTGGCGAGCGTGATGTCGATCTTTTCAGCGAGCTCGGTCAGCTTCATCCGTCGCTGGTGCAAGAGCTCGTCGAGCTTGACGGCGATCGCCATTACACCGTCCCCTCGAGGTCTTCGCGCATCAGCGTGCCTTCGGCGAAGACGCGGGCGAGGACAAAGGTCATGATCACCGCCAGCCAACCGCCCGGAGAGAATCCGGCGTCGAGATGAAGCGGGTGCCCGGGAGTCGAAACCGCCTTGCCGATCAGGGCAACGACGAGGCCGATCAGCTGCAGGCAAAGCAGCACCCAGGCGATCGCATTGAGACGATAGGCGTTAGCGGCGACGAATGGATCGCCGGCCCGGACGGTCTCGACCATGGCGAGCAATCGCTTCAACATGGCCAGGTTGAGGGGGACAGTAAGGATGCCGAGCGCGGCGATTGCGCGGATTCCGACCACCAGCGCCGGGTTCTCGGATGGCGAGCTGAGGTGCAATGCCCGCATCAAGAAAGGCTCGTTGATGAAGGAATAGCTGAGCAGCGCAAGAAGGCACGCGCCGTAGATCCAGTTTAGGACGATTAAGATGCGCAGCACGACATAGGCGATGGGTAACGTGGCGGAGAGAATGCGGGCCATGAACTGCCTCCAACGAATCACTTATCGATAAACGATAATAGACTTATCGTTATTCGGCAAGTCCCCTGCTGGCGAGCTCTCGCGTTTCGGGGTCGCTCGACCTAGAAGGATCCAAGGGGGAGAGCCAATGCCGACCGAGATTCACATTGCCGCGCTGGGCGCGCTGCTGCTGTTCATCCACATCTTCGTCGCGACGCGGTTCAAGACCGCGCAATATGGCCGCAGCTGGAACGTCGGCGCTCGCGACGAGGCGCTTCCCGAGGCCAGTCCGTTGACCGGCCGGACGATGCGCGCGCAGGCCAATTTCCAGGAGACCTTTCCGATCGCCATCGTCGCGCTGCTCGGCGTCGTATTGGCCAACAAGTCCGGCACGACGACGGCGCTAGGCGGATGGATCTGGCTCGGCGCGCGCGCCGTCTACCTGCCGCTGTACGCCAGCGGCATCCGCGTGGTTCGGACGGTCGTGTGGACCGTCAGCATGATCGGCCTCGCGATGGTGCTCTGGCCGCTGCTCGCCGGCTAGCGGCTCGAGCACCCGAGTCGCGAATTTCGTCCGTCAGGCAATCGCCTCACGGACCGTGTGACCGATGTGGTGCGCCTCGCCGACGAACACGACACTCCACAATCCGCGGAACACGAAGCTGATGCCGACATAGTAGCCGAGGAACGAAAATGCCTGCTTCGGCTCCATGAACAGCAGGAGTGCGCCGAGCGCGATGTCGACGATACCGACGAGGACGAGCCAGCCCCGCCCGAACGGCGTCGAGAAGGCGGTAGCGAACTCGAACACGCCGCCGATCAGCAGCCAGGCACCGATCATCCAGACGAGCGTCACGGCGCCCGCAGTCGGATTGTACATGAAGGCGATGCCGACGATCAGGCTAAGGAGCCCGAGCAGCGCCGCGAGCCAGGCGCCGCCGCGCTTGATGTGCGACAGGCCGCCCACGAACGCGAAGGCTCCGGCAACCACCAGCATCGCGCCGACGTAGATGCCGGTCGCCAGGCTGGTTATCGGCGCCATCATGATCGCGAGTACGCCAATCACGATAAAAGCGATGCCCGGCAGGTAATCCCAGCCCGACCAGTCGGCGAGGGATCTTTTCGAAGTAATTGAATTGGTCATTGGTCCTCTCCTGTGAGCCGGGCGGCGCTGCTGTCCGGCGCCGCCCGGTCAGGTACCGAAAGCTCAGGCCAGGGTAGGCGTTGGCTCGATCTGTTCGGCACGGTTTTCCGCCTCGGCGCGAGCGGAGATCGCATCGAGCGTCTGGAGCTCGGCCATCTTGGTCGCAGCGACGGCATAGTCGATTGCGGCGATCGCATCGGCTTCCTTGTCGCTGGCATAATTCTCGGCCTGCCAGGCCTCGAATTTCCGCTTCTTCTCGCCGGCGTCCGTCTTGATTTGCTCGAAGTCCGCGTTGACCTTGGCATGCAGCGCCTCGAGCCGCGTGCGAGAGTCGCCCTGGGCTTCCTGGAACCGCTTTTTGACTTGCGCGAGTGCCTGCTCCGCTTCGGCACGGGCCTCCTGGCGACGCCGTTCGATCTGATCGCTCAGTTCGCCTTGCGCCTGGTTGACTCGATCCTCGGTCGCTTTCGCCTGAACCGAGAGCTCCGCGAGTTTCTTTGAAAGGGGTTTCATGTCGATTCTCCTGGGGCGCGGGCTGCGCGGGGCTGCCGGGAAGAGGGGAACGCCAACGAGCAGAGTCGCGGGCCGCGCCGCGAGCCCGCCTTAGTCCCCACCGACCGTGGGCGAATTGACAATGGTCAAAGTCTACCGGCCAGTGGCCACAGCGGCCGCAGGGGTCTAAAAGCCGACCATGGCCCGCGAGCGCCTCCAATGCGATCTTTGCTCAGTTCGCAACGAGGGCGCATGCGCCGCGCTCGATGAAAGCGAACGCAGGGCGCTGGCCAGGTTCGGACATCAGCGCAACCTCGCTCGCGGTGAGACTTTGTTCGCTGCAGGTGACGACAACGATATGTGCGCGACGCTGACCAGCGGCGTGCTGAAAGTCGCCAGCTTCGACGAAAACGGCACCGAACACATCCTTTCGCTGATCCATCCCGCAGGTTTCGCCGGCGAACTGTTCGAGCAGCACGCGCATCATGACATCGTTGCGCTCACCGACTGCGAGCTCTGCCTGTTCCCGAGGGCCGAATATGAGCGGGCGCTCGAGCGCTACCCGAAGCTTGGCCAGGCCCTTCTCCGCCGGTCGTGGACCGACCTGATCGACGCTCGTTCGCTCCTCGCCGCCATCGCGGGGAAAAGCGCGATGCAACGCGTCGCCGGATTCGTCCTCGCGATGGGCCGCTCGGCAAATGATGCAAAATGCCATCCGGCAATCGAGTTCGACATGGTGTTGACGCGCGGCGAGATCGCGTCACTGCTCGGCCTGACGATCGAGACCGTGAGCCGGCAGCTGACCCGGCTCGAGACTGACGGCATCATTCGCCGCAAGGGCGCGCGCGGCATCCTTCTACTGCATGCCGGGCGGTTGGAGGCGCTGACCGCCTAACGGACGAGCGCATGGATGGTCGCGACCGCGACGGCCCACATCATGATCAGGAATGGGAGCAGGAGCACGAGCACCGTCGCTTCGGTAGCCGGCGTGCGGCCGGTCATTGTGTCGATGCCCTTCTCCGCGAACTCGTTCCAGCGGAGCGAGCGGCTGCGGTTCTCCTGCGGCTTCATGCGCGTCCACAGCGCGGGGACGCCGAAAAAGGCGACAATGAAAATTACGAAGATCGCATAGGGAACCATCAATCCCGGCGTCGCGAAGGTCGCGCAGAGGATGCTGACGAAGCCGATGAACAGACCCGCCATCGCGACATGAAGCGCCGGCGGAAGCTCGAACGTCCGATCGTCGCACGCCCTGGCTGGGGAAGGTGGAGCGGCGACGATCTGCTTGCTTGCTGCCAGCTGCTGATGATCGAGACGGCGGGTCATCTGAAACTCCTGCTTGACCCCGGCCTCGTATCAGGCCGCTGTGCTCGGCTGCTTTGACCGTCGTCAAACGCTTGCCGCACGCGTGCTGTGACGCGCGAGCAGGACCGGGAAGGCAGGCCTTCATCAGGAGAATCCCCGATTCATGAAGCTGACCGCTTGTAGTATGGTGGGTGATCCTTGCTGTTCAACAAACCGGGAGGTTTGCTGTGCGAGACGACAGCTCAGACGAGGACTTGCGATACGTCCTCGAGTTGTTCGAAGCTCTGGCTGAACATTTTGATCAGACGCTGACCCTGAACGCGGCCGACGGCGCCGATCCCGAAATTGCGGCCAGGCTGGGCACCGCCAGGGCGCTCGCGGTCAGGGGATCCGCGAAGGTTCGCGAACATTTGGACCCGAATCCGGCAACAGAGCGCCGTGCGGCCGGTAAGTAGTTTGGAAATCGAACTAAATTAATGTAAAATGAACAGCGCACGCATTTTGGCGTGCAAGGAATAGATCGTGCCAAGCTCGCTTGGAGGCAAAGGGCGAGAGGGATCGCCGACCTACCAGTCCTCGGATGGGGCCGGCGAAGGGGGTACGCAACTCCTGATCGACATCGAGAAAGAGCTGACCAGGCTGCGGGCGTCGGGGTCCCCGTGGACCGCCAAGACTCTCGAAGAACTCGAGCAAATTGTCACAGAACTTCGCGCGGAGATGCAGGCCATTCGAAAAACCGGCCTGAACGCCCCCTCATAGCAGTCGGCTTTAATCCCTCCGCCACCCTGCTAAACCCGGCGCTTCATGTCCGATACCGAAACCGCCGAAGCCCCCGCGCCCGCGGCTGAGAAGCCTGCGGCGACGCCCCATCTCTATCTGGTCGATGGGTCGAGTTACATCTTCCGCGCCTATCATCGGCTGCCGCCGCTCACCAACCGGCACGGGGCGCCAGCGGGCGCGGTCTATGGCTATACGACCATGCTGTGGAAGCTCGCCGGCGAGCTCTCACGCGCCGATGGGCCGACGCACATGGCGGTCATCCTCGATGCCAGCGAGCACACCCACCGCAACGAGATGTACGACCAGTACAAGGCGCATCGGCCGCCGCCGCCCGAGGATTTGGTCCCGCAATTCCCGCTGATCCGGGTCGCCACGCGCGCCTTCTCGATCCCGTGTATCGAGGAAGCGGGGCTGGAGGCCGACGACATCATCGCCTGCTACGTCACCGCGGCGAAGAAGGCCGGGTGGCGCGTGACCATCGTCAGCTCCGACAAGGACCTGATGCAGCTGGTCGAGGACGGGCAGGTCGACATGCTCGACACGATGAACGACCGGCGGATCGACGAGGCCGCGGTGGTCGAAAAGTTCGGCGTCGGGCCCGAAAAGGTCGGCGACGTGCTCGCGCTGATGGGCGACAGCGTCGACAATGTGCCCGGCGTTCCCGGCATCGGCCCGAAGACCGCGACCCAGCTGATCCAGGCGTTCGGCGACCTCGAGACCGTGCTCGCCTCGACCGACCAGATTTCCAAGCCCAAGCTGAAGCAGTCGCTGATCGACCATGCCGACAATGCGCGCCTCAGCCGCGAGCTGGTGCGGCTGGTGTGCGAAGCACCCCTTCCGGAGCCGCTCGACACGCTGGAGCTCAAGAAGATTCCCGAGGAACCGCTGCGCGAGTTCCTCGAGGACCAGGGTTTCAAGGCGCTGCTCAACCGCTTGAACACCGGCGGCGCCCTCGCGCCTACGGGCCGAAGCAGCAGCGGCGGTGGCATCAATGCCGCCATGACGTCACTCGACAAGAAGCCCGCGGCGCCGCCGCCCGCCGAGCAGATCACAGTCGACCGGTCGAAATATGAGACGGTGACCGATGAAGCCGCGCTCGACCGCTGGATCGCGGAAGCGGCGAGCCAGGGCTATGTCGCGATCGACACCGAAACCGACTGCATCGACTGCATGATCGCACGGCTCGCCGGCGTGAGCCTCGCAACCGCGCCCAACAAGGCCTGTTACATCCCTGTCGGGCACAGCGGCGCCGACCTCTATTCCGACGCCCCAAACCAGCTGCCGCAGGAGCTGGTGCTCAGGAAGCTGAAGCCGCTGCTCGAGGACCCCGCGGTGCTGAAGGTGGGCCACAACCTCAAGTACGACTGGGTGATGTTCGACCGGCTGGGGATCGATGTCGCGCCGATCGACGATACGATGGTGATGAGCTTCGACCTCGACGCCGGGCGGTCGTTCGGCCACGGCCTCGACGAACTCGCCAAGCTGCACTTCGAGCACGACACCATCCCCTACAAGCAATTGTGCGGGTCGGGATCGAAGCAGATCACCTTCGACAAGGTGCCACTGGGGCCGGCAACCGAATATGCCGCCGAGGATGCCGACATCGCGCTTCGCCTGTGGCTGCGGCTGAAGCCTCGGCTGGCGCAGGAGAATGTCACGCGCGTCTACGACCGGGTCGACCGCCCGCTGGTGCCCGTGCTGGCGCGGATGGAGCAGCGCGGGATCAAGGTCGACCGCGACTATCTCGCGCGCCTCAGCCGCGAGTTCGGCGAGGAGACGGCGCGGCTCGAGCAGCGGATCTACGAGGCGGCCTGCGGGCCCTTCACCATCGGCTCACCCCAGCAACTCGGCGAGGTGCTGTACGGACGGCTCGGGCTGAAGGGCGGGCGCAAAGGCAAGAGCGGCCAATATTCGACCGACGTCAACGAGCTCGAGCGGCTGGCCGCGGAGGGCGTCGAGTGCGCGACCCTGGTCCTCGAATGGCGACAGCTGACCAAGCTTCGCTCGACCTACACCGACGCGCTGCAGGCGCAGATCAACCCGGAGACAGGGCGGGTCCACACCAGCTTCTCGCTGACCGGGGCCCAGACGGGTCGGCTGTCGTCGAACGATCCCAATCTTCAGAATATCCCGATCCGGACCGAGATCGGGCGCAAGATCCGCGACGCGTTCGTGGCCGCAGATGGGTACAAGCTGTTGAGCGCCGACTACAGCCAGATCGAGCTTCGCCTCGCCGCCCACATGGCGGACGTGCCGCAACTGAAGGAAGCGTTCCGCGCCGGCGCCGACATCCACAGCCTAACCGCCGAGGAGCTGTTCGGCCGCGTCGATCGCGACACGCGCAACCAGGCGAAAACGATCAATTTCGCGATCCTCTACGGCAGCTCGGCCTGGGGCATCGCCGGCCGGCTCGGCGTGCCCAAGGACGAAGGCAAGGCGATCATCGACCGCTATTACGAGCGCTTCCCCGGAATCCGCGCATTCACCCACTCCACCCTGGCCTTTGCGCGCGAGCACGGCTTCACCAAGACCCTCTTCGGGCGAAAGACGCACTTCGAGCCCAACATCCGCTCTCCCAACCCGTCGATCCGTGCCGGCGCCGAGCGAGCGGCGATCAACGCCCCGATCCAGGGCACGAGCGCCGACCTCATCAAGCGCGCGATGGCGCGGATGGACGAGGCCCTGCGCGATGCCGGCCTAAGCGACGTGCGCATGCTGCTGCAGGTCCACGACGAGCTGGTGTTCGAAGTTCCCGACGGTCGCGAGGAGGAGGCAGCCGCGGTAATCAAGCAAGCGATGGCCAATGCCGCCGAGCCGGCCCTGAAGCTCGATGTCCCGCTCGACGTCGAAGTCGGCTGGGGCGAGCATTGGGGCGCCGCGCATTGAGCGACACGCAGCGGCCCACGACGACGAAATACGAGGCTCCCGATGCCGACATGGCGACCTTGGCGCGCGGCGGCCGGCTCAACATCTTCGGCTTCGGCCTGCGGCTGGTCGCGCGAATCCCGTTCTTGTTCATTGCCGGCCGGATATACGGCGCCTCGGCGCTGGGGCGCTTCGCCTATGCTGTCCTGATCGTCGAGTTCGGTGCGCAGATCGCCGCACTCGGCCTGAGGCGCGGCCTCGCCCAGCTCCTGACCGACGCCAAGAAGCCGCAGTCCTGCGTGGTAGCCGACGCGTTGCTCATTGCCGCCATCGGATCGACGGTCGGCATGGCGATCCTCTTCGCCTTTCCCAAGGCGATGTACCCGACCACGCCGGTCGGCGGCCTCGACCGGATGCTCGCCATCACGGTCCTTGCCGTGTCCTGGACCGATATCGCGCTTGCGGCGCTCGCCTACCATCACGACGTCGGCGCGACGGTCCGTGCCCGGTCGATCGTCGAGCCGTGGACGATCACCATCGCCGCCTTCGCGCTCTCCTACGTGCCGATCATGGTCAGCCGCGGCGATGGGCTGATCATCGCGTACGTGATCTCGATGGTCGCGGCGCTGGTCGCCGCGCTGATCCCGTTGGTGAAATGCTACGGCATCCCGCACGGCTGGAAACCCGACCTGCCGACGGCCTGGCGCACGGCCTGGAAGAATGTGCCGCTGGCCGCGGCCGACATCGTCGAATGGGCTTCGCGGCGCATCGACCTCGCCATGCTCGGCGCATTCCTGCCGGCAAGCTTCGTCGGCATCTATTATGCCGCTCAGCAGGTCGCGACGCTGCCGGCGAAGCTGAAGACCAGCTTCGAACCGGTGCTGGGCCCAGCGATCGTCCGGAAGATCGCGGCCAACGACCGCGCCGGGATCGCGGCGCAGATAAGACAGGTGACTTACTGGATCATCGCCGCCCAGCTTGGCATCGCGCTGGCCCTCGGAATTCCCGGGCGGGCGGTCATGGCGTTGGTAGGGTCGGAATTCACCGGCGGTACCGCGATGCTCGGCTTCCTGCTTGCGGCGGAAGTGATCGCTGCCGCGGCGGTCGTCGCCGAATCCGCGCTGATCTACGTGTCCCGCACGCGCAACATGGTGATCAGCCTCATCATGCTCGCGCTGGAGGCGGTGCTGGCCGTCAGTCTGATCCTGATCATGCGCAGGGAAGGCCTGCCGCTGGCGTACCAGGCGACCGGCCCGGCGATCGGCCTGTGCCTGGCACTGGCGTTCGCCTCCATCGCCAAGTCGCGTCTGCTGTCGAAGACGCTAGGAGCTCCAGTCTCGGGCTGGCGCTGGGATCTCGCGTGGATGGCGGCGGCGGGCATCGCGGTCGGCGCCGCGGTCCGATACTTGCTGCCCGAGTCGCTTCAGCTCGTGATCGGGCTGCCGGCGATCCTTGCCGCGACCGGCGCGGTGCTGTGGACCAAGGGCTTCACGCCCGAGGATCGCGATCTGTTCACGATGCGGAAGGACGAGGTACGCGAGCTGCGCGAGGCGGAGGCAGCCGCCGCGGCGCGAGACCAGGTGGGCGACGATCTCGTCTAGTGCCTGAAGTGCCGCATGCCGGTGAACACCATCGCCAGCCCGGCTTCGTCGGCTGCGGCAATCACCTCATCGTCCCGGATTGAACCGCCCGGCTGGATGACCGCGGTTGCGCCCGCCTCGACCGCCGCGAGCAGGCCGTCGGCGAAGGGAAAGAAGGCGTCGGAGGCCACTGCCGAGCCGATCGTGCGGGGCTCGGGCCAGCCGTGCGTCTCGGCCGCCTCGCGCGCCTTGGCGGCGGCGATCCGCGCGCTGTCGCGACGGTTCATTTGGCCGGCGCCGACGCCGGTCGTGACCCGGTCTTTCGCATAGACGATCGCGTTGGACTTGACGTGCTTGGCAACGGTCCAGGCGAACAGGCAGTCGAGCAGCTCCTGCTCCGACGGCGGGCGCTTAGTCACGATCTTCAAGTCTTCGGGCCGCACGAAGCCATTGTCGCGATCCTGGACCAGCAAGCCGCCGGCGATCAGCGTCAGGCTGGTCCCGCCGCGCGCCGGATCGGGCAGGGTGCCGGTGAGCAACAGGCGAAGGTTCTTCTTCCTGGCGAAGATCGCCTTGGCTTCCTCGTCGGCGTCGGGCGCGACCACCACCTCGGTGAAAATCTGCGTGATCGCCTCGGCTGTGGCGGCGTCGAGCGCGCGGTTGGTCGCGACGATCCCGCCGAAGGCCGACACGCTGTCGCAGGCGAGCGCTTCGGCCCACGCATCGGCGAGGCTGGCGCGGGTCGCGACTCCGCACGGGTTGGCGTGCTTGACGATGACCACCGTCGGGTCTGCCTCGCGGAACTCGGCCGCGAGTTCGAGCGCCGCATTGGCGTCATTGAGATTGTTGTAACTGAGCTCCTTGCCCTGGACCTGGGTGGCCTGGGCGACGCCGTGCGCTGCCGGCCCGGCGGGGAGATAGAGCGCGGCCGACTGATGCGGGTTCTCGCCGTAGCGGAGCGGCATCTTCAGGGTCGACGCGAAGGTCCAGCTGGCCGGCCAGCGCTGCTGCTGGTCGGCCAAGGCGAACCATTGCGCGATGGTCGAATCATATTCGGCGGTGAGCGCATAGGCCTTGGCGGCAAGGCGGCGGCGCAAGGCGAGCGAGGTCGCGCCGTCATTCGAGTCGAGCTCGGCCAGCAGTTCGGCATAATCGGCGGGGTCCGTGACGATTGCCACGTGTGCGTGGTTCTTCGCCGCGGAGCGCACCATCGACGGGCCGCCGATGTCGATATTCTCGATCACCGTGTCGCGGTCGGCGCCGCTCATTACCGTGCTGAGGAAGGGATAGAGATTGACCACGACGAGGTCGATCGGCGCGATCTTGTGCTGCTCCATCGCCGCGACATGCTCGGGATTGTCTCGCACGCCGAGGAGGCCGCCGTGGACCTTGGGGTGAAGCGTCTTGACCCGGCCGTCCATCATCTCCGGAAAGCCCGTAAGTTCACTAATTTCACGAGGTTCGACGCCAAAAGTGCGAAGTTTAGCCGCCGTGCCGCCGGTCGAGACAATCTCGACCCCGTGCCGGGCAAGCCCGGCGGCAAGATCCTCGAGCCCGGTCTTGTCCGAAAGCGAGATCAATGCCCGGCGAACGGGAACAAGGTCGGTCATGCAATTCCTCTGGTCTAGCTGGCGCGGCGGAAGGTCCAGCCGATGTCGCCGCCCAATGCCGAAACTTCGCCCACGATGACAAGCTGGATGATGTTGTGGGGGTGGCCGCGGCCGTCAATCCAGATGCTTTCCTCGAGCGCGAGATTGCCGCCGCGGCAGCGGAAGTTCCACGGCGGCGCTCCCCTGGAGCGAAGAATCGCACCCATGCCGTCGGCGGTGATAGTCGGCTCGACTCCCGGCGCGAGGTGGAAGCGAACGGCATAAGGCGCCGCGTCGCGGATCTTCTTGCGGCCCCTTGCGATCAGCTGGTCGGCGCCGCGCAGCTCCTTGCCGTCATTGCCGAGCATCAGGCTGCGCTTGTGGACCAGTCCGAACGCGCGAACGTAACCGTCGTGGCTCGCTTCGAGCCGGCTCGCGTCATTGTCGTCGCTGCGCTCGATGGTGACGTCCTCGACGCCCTTGCCGAGCGTCCCGTCGGCGAGGATGTTGGTCGAGTTGGTGTCGGCAAGCACCAGCGTGCTGTGCGCGGCGGTGGTGCGCAGGCCCTCGACCAACTGATCGGGTAAGTCGGTCGGAAGGGGTCCGGGCCCACCGCAATTGACGACGAGGCGTTGCGACCCGTCGGACAGCTCGAACGCCAAGGTCGAAGCCGAGCCTTGTTCGGTCATCTTCTGCGGCGGCGGCGGAGCCGCGTCGAGAACCAGGATCGTGCCCAGCGCCGACATGCGCTGATAGCCCCAGCCGCGCGCCAGTCTGAGCGGCCGGGCGCGAAGTCCGCAGCCGTCGATGATGCCTGTCAGGCGCGCGGGCTCGCCAGGGCCGCAGCCCTGCCAGCTCGACAGAGCGCCGTCGCCCATCATGATGCCGTGCAGCGCGGCCAGTGAGGCTTGCGCAGCCGCCTCAATCCCTTCGGGCATGACCTGCTTGGCCGCGAGATAGCAGCTCCGCAGAAGGCCGAATCGGTCGACCAGCAGGACTTGTTCGTAAGGCGAGCGGCTGATCAACCCGCCGTCGTCGAATTGCGCGGAGGCGAGGGCGCGCGCGAGGCCCGCTTCGCCGCGGGCGACCCGCGGCACCCCGCCCTGCACCAGCAGGCCGGCGGCAACCACGCCGCACCAGGCGGTCACCCGGTCGAGGCCGGCGGCAGCCTTGTCGGCGGTCGAATCGACGTGGCGTGCGCCCCGGGCGAGCGTGTTGAGCAGGGCCGAGCGGTAGCCGCTGTCCGTGGAAGAGAGGATGTAGGGCGCGTATGCCGCCCAGTAGAGGATTCGCTCGCCCCACAGGTGAGGCGCCCAGGCCTCGTCGACCCGGGTGCCGTGGGCGAGGAGCCAGCGGCCGACGACCGCCTCGGCCAGCCGCGCGCCTTTCTCACGCGAGGCGGCGGCCGCGAGATCGCGCAACCATGAGAAGCCCTGGAGCTGCTCGGCGAGCGGGCCGGTTGCACCGACCGCGGCGAAATCCAAGTCCCTTAGCGGCAAGGTCTCGCTTCCGACCATGAACCGGCCGGCGAGCAGCGCGTCGCCGCGTGCACGCTCGCCGCGGACATGGTCGCGCGGGACGGCGACGAGCTTCAGCGGCTGCTTCGACGGCCTAAGTCGCGACAGCAAAGAGCCCCGCGCGAGCCTGCTGACGACGGCGCGCTCGGCGGCCGAGCCGTCGTCGGTCACGCCTTGCCTCGAAGCGCCTTGATGTTGGCCGCGTAAGAGTCCGCGCCGCCCCGAAAGACCGCAGTGCCGGCGACGAGCGCGGTCGCCCCGGCGCCGATCGCCTGCTCCGCGGTAGCCGGGTCGATGCCTCCATCGACCTCCAGCACAACGTCGAGATTTTCCTTCGCGATCCGGTTGGCGATCGCCTCGATCTTGGCGAGCTGGCCGGCGATGAACTTCTGCCCGCCGAAGCCCGGGTTGACCGTCATCACCAGCACGAGGTCGAGCTGATCGATGACGTAGTCGAGCATCTTGGCCGGGGTCGCCGGGTTGAGCGATACCCCGACCTTCTTGCCCAGTGCCTTGATCCGCTGGATTGTGCGATGAAGGTGCGGGCCGGCCTCTGGATGGACGGTGATGATGTCCGCCCCGGCCTCCGCGAAGGCGTCGAGAAAATTGTCGACCGGCGAGATCATCAGATGGACGTCGAACGGCTTGGCGGTATGCGGGCGAAGGGCCTTCACCACGCCGGGACCGATCGTCAGGTTGGGCACGAAATGCCCGTCCATCACGTCGATGTGGATCCAGTCTGCCCCCGCTTCGTCGATCGCGCGCACTTCCTCGCCGAGCCGCGCGAAGTCGGCGGAGAGGATGGAGGGCGCGATGATGGGCATAAAGCTGATTAGGCGGGATTAACCGCCTCGGACAAGGCGCGCCATGAAGAAGCCGTCGAGACCGCCCTCGGCCTCGAGCACTCCAGGGAGGATGCGGGCGGACCCATCGGCAGAATCGGGCACGAACGCCGGCAGTCCGGGCGGCGCAGCGAGGAGATAATCGGGATGGCGCTTGAGAAAGTCCGCGACGACCCGCTCGCCCTCCTCCGGCTCGAGCGAGCAGACCGAATAGACCAGGGTGCCTCCGGGCTTCAGCCACTCCGCGGCGCGGTCCAGCAGCCTGGCCTGGAGCTCGGCACCCTCGGCGATGATGCGCGGCCGCGCGCGGTACAGCACCTCGGGATGGCGTCGGAAGGTGCCCGTGGCCGAGCACGGCGCATCGAGCAGGATCGCGGCGAACAAGCGATCCGGCTGCCAGGCCAAGGCATCCGCCTCCACCAGCGTGGCGCTGAGATGAGTGCGATCGAGATTCTCGCGCAGCCGCTTGAGGCGCGTGGCCGAAGCGTCGACCGCAGTCACCGCGTGGCCTGCAGCGGCAAGTTGCATGGTCTTGCCGCCGGGCGCAGCGCAGAGGTCGAGCACCTCTCCGGCGTCGGTGGGAATCAGGCGCGCCGGCAGCGATGCGGCGAGGTCCTGCACCCACCAGCGGCCTTCACCGAAGCCTTCCATCTCCGCGACGGCGCCGCTGGCCAGCCGGACATGGCGCGCTGCGAGCGCGATGCCGCCGTGTGCTTTCGCATATGCCTCGGCTTCGGTATCCTCGACGAAGCTGAGGTCGAGCGCCGGCCGCTTCGCGATCTGCCGACGTGCTGCCTGGACCGCTTCATCCCCCCACGCGGTCCGCCAGCGATCCTCGACCTCCGCCGGCAGGCGCGGGGCGTCCATCGCGGGCACGCCCCGACGGAGCAGGGTCCCGAGCACACCGTGCACCAGTCGGCGAGGCCCGCCATCCACCAACGGCAGAGCGGTGGCGACCAGCGCGTGGTCCGGGGTTCCGAGCCCGACCTTCTGGGCGAGGGCGAGGCGCAGAACCATCCGCGCTTTGCTGTCGTCGGGCAGTCGCTGCCGGGTCGCGCTGTCGATCAATGCATCGAGGTCGGGGAGCCGCCGCAACGACTCGCCCGCGATGGCGACCGCGAGCGCCCGGTCGGGCGGCGAGAGGTTGCGGACCGAGGAGGTTGCGGACTCGAGGGTCTGCCGGCGGCGAAGCACCGAATCGAGCAGCTGCAGCGCCGCGCGGCGCGGTCCAAGCCCTTCAACGCTTGGCATTAACGTCGCTCACTCTCATCTTGGGCCGATGAAACGCCCGAAGCATCTTGA
>Ga0070666_10000200_pt1 | contig 40918 bp, 33 predicted proteins | sample KBSS23metaG_FD_64677 | JGI IMG/M metagenome (GOLD analysis project Ga0070666, IMG submission 64677) | Switchgrass rhizosphere microbial communities from Kellogg Biological Station, Michigan, USA - KBS S2-3 metaG | ecosystem: Host-associated > Plants > Roots > Rhizosphere > Soil ... | reverse complement strand
CATGCCGGCCAGCGGCGCGTCGTCGTGCACACCGGCATTGTGCACGAGCACTTCGATCGGCCCGGCGCGCAACAGCTGATCGAGCGCAGCGCGGGTCGCCGCCGCGTCGGTGATGTCGAATACGACAACGTCGGCGGCGCCAGCATCGGCGCGGATCGCGGCGACGAGTGCCTGCGCGCGCGCCGCGTTCGCGTGCGCCTGTACATACACGTGATGGCCCTGCGCGGCGAGTGCGCGGCAGATCGCGCCGCCGATATCGCCGCTGCCGCCGGTAACGAGCGCACGCCGGTTTGACGTATTGAGTGAAGTCATGCGTTAGTGTGGCACAGCCCCATCGCCGACGATCATGACCGACGCCCTCTACACAATCCCGCTCAAACATCGCAAGACCGAGAACCTGCACATCGTGTTCTGGCTCATGAAGGACATCAGCTGGTGCATGCTCTGGCGCGCACTTGGCATCTTCATGATCGCGCCGACGCTCGGCGCGGCGATTTTCATCACCTGGCGCGCGCGCGCGAACCGCACCGATTTCGCGCACAACCTGGCCGTGGTGTTCTGGATCAGCGCGAACGCCTGGTGGATGATCACCGAGTTCTTCGAATTCGACGAAACGCCGCTATGGCTCGGCATCAGCGGCCGCCAGTTCTCGATGATTCCGTTCCTGCTCGGCGCGGCTGTGCTGATCTGGCATTACGCGGGCGCATGGTTCGGCCGGCGCGCGGCGTTCGCCGCTCAGGAGTCCTGACGCGGCGGCGCCATCTGGATCGACAGAAAGAAATGGAACAGCACGCCGAGCGCAACGGTGAGGCCGATGGCGCGCAGCACCGGCAGTGCCGACGTCGCCAGCAGACCGAACACGAGCAGCGCCGAGCCGACACAGACCAGCGTCGCATGCAGCGTGCGCCGCGCCTCGGCGGCATTCGCGACCGGGCGCTCGAAAAACAGCGCGTAATGCAGACCGAGCCCGGCAGCCAGCGTCAGGGCGACGAGATGGAACAGCGATAGCGAAATGCCGCCGGCGCGCAGCACGGCGAAGGCGAGCAGCGTGGCGAGCGACATCGGCGCGAGCACGGCACTAGCGCGGCGCCAGTCACGGAACGCCAGCGTCACCGACAGCGCGAGCAGCACGAGCGCGGCGCCCAGGGCCACGAGAATGCGCGTGCGGTACTCGACGACGAGCGCTTCCGAGGCGGCTTTCAGATCGAGCAGGTGCGCCTCTGTACCGGCGTCCAGGCGCAGTGCCGCGGCGTCGTGCACGCCAGTCAATGTAGCCAGACCCAGCCAGCGTCCGTCCCGCGGCATCAGCATCGATTGCAGGCGCGCGCCGAACGGCGAACGCGCGAATTGCTCCGGCGTCAACACCGGCAGCTGGCGCGCCGCTTCGACGTCATCCAGAAACGCTGTGAATAAGCCGGGCTGAAAATCGCTGTCAGCCAGCGCGGCGTCCAATGCGCTGGCCAACGTCGCGCGTTCCGGCAATTTCGCCTGGCGCGCGCGCTGCGTCGCCGCGCTCGGCAGATAGCGGCTCGGCAGCTCGACGTCGTCCAGCGCTCGCGCGGCAATCCACTTGTCCACTTGTGGAGAAATGCGCTCGGCGGCAGCGAGCACGCCATCGGCGCTCGGCGCCTCGATCACGAGCAGGTAGCGCACGTCCGGCGCACCGAGCGCGGCGCGCAGTTCGCCTTCACGCGCGAGCAGCGCCGGCGGCGCGGGGGTCAGCGCGGCCAGATCGTTCTGCCACAGTGGCGTCGGCGCGAACTGCAGGCAGGCCAGCGCGAGCAGCAACAGCGCCCATGGCAGCCAGCGCGGACGCCGCGCGCCGGCGATGACCGCGCGCAGGTTTTCCAACCACGCGGACTGCGCGACATCCCTGAACTTCGGCGCCAGCAACGACGGCAGCAGCCAGCGCGTGGCGGCGCCGGCGACGAGCAAGCCGGTGATCGTGAACACCGCGAGCTGCTGCAAGCCGGCCACGCCGGAAGCAAGGAATGCGAGGTAGGCGATGCACGCGGAAACAATCGCCAGCCGCAACAAGGGCCAGACTTCGCGCACGCTCGTGCGCGCGTCGGCGTCGGCTCGACGATGGCTGAACACACGCAGCGGATATTCCTGGGCCACACCGAGCAGCGTGAAGCCAAACGCCAGGGTAATACCGTGCATGCTGCCGAAGACCCCTGCGATTGCCGCGGCGCCGGCGAGTGCACCGCTGAGCAGCGGCAAGGCGACGAGCGCGAGTACACCGAAACTACGATAGGCGAGCAACAGCAGCGCGACAAAACCGAGCGTGCCGAATGCGCTCAAGCGCTCAGCTTCGCGGCGCGTCTGCGCACCCACTTGCACGCCGATGTAGCCGGGGCCGCTGATTGTCAGTTGGCCGGCGCCGGCGTCCGGCAACGCCGCGAACGCCGTTTGCAAGGCCGCTATCGCCTGCGTTTGCGCCTGCGGATCGAAACCGGCAGCCCGCGTCTGTACGAGCAGCAGCGCCTCGTCGCGCGGCGAGAACCAGACACCGTCGCGTAGCGCCGGCGCATGCTGCGGCAGCCATCGCTGCGCGAGTTTGAGCGTCTCCAGCGTCGGATCGCGCGGCAGAAGGTCCTTGAGCATCTCCGCTGCCGGTGAGCCCAAATCCTCGGTGCGCTGTTGCAATTCGTCGCGCAGAGTCGCGGTATCGAACGCGTGATCGTCGAGTGTCGGCGACAACAAATAGCGGTAGGGTAACAGTCCCGCATCGAGCGTTCTGAGATCGCCACTGCCATTGAGTACGCGCTCGAAATGCGCGTCGCTGCGCAGTGCGCTTGCAAAGCCCTCGCTCAGCGCTGCGAGTCGCGAAGACGGGGCGCCGCCGATCGCGAGCAGCAGCAGGCGCGAGGCCGGGCCTTCGCCGATCGCATCGAGCAGCAACTTCTGCTCGGAATTTGTCGGCGGCGGCATGAACTCGCGCAGATCGCCGCTGACGACGAGCATCCGTTGCAGCGCGACCGCACAAGCAAGCAGCGCCAACCACCAGAGCAGGATCAGCGCGCGACGCGGCGCGCTGGTCACGGCTGCGCGCACAGCGCCGCGACCGCGGCGGATGTTGGCGGCTGCGGCAGGGTCGCCGCCGCCAGCGCGCCAAGCAGCATCGTGCTGCTGTCGCCGTCGGCCTGTTGCAGCGTGAAGCAGCGCGGCTCATTGCTGCTGCCGGCGACGACGAGTGCACGCAGATGCGAACTCAGGTCCGGCGCGCGCGGCGTCAGCGTCAGCGTCCAGTTCGTCGTGTTTTCCACAAAATCCAATGTATAGAACTGCTGCAGCGTCGCCGCGTCACCGCCGAGCAGCGCGCTGAAACCGGTCAGCAGTGCCTTGAGCTCCGGTGCGCGCTCGAGGTCGAAATGTTTCGGCGGCCGCCCGTCGCGCGCGACATCGACGCCGCCCGCGGCGATCGTGGTCGTTTCACGATATGGCGCCTCGATGCGTTTGCCGAGCTGGCCGGGGCCGTTGTAATCCAGCTGTCCGTGCAACACGAGCGGCTTGCGCAGCAGCCGCACGAAGCGGACTTCGGTGTACGCGGTACTCGCCGGCACCGGCCGCGCGAGCTTGGCGATCAGCGCCGTTGCCTCAGACGGCGCTGCCGACGGCGGCGTCGCGCACAACACGGTCAGCAGCAGGGCGATGCCAGAAGTCATATAAGTTGAACCAGTTGTATGGATCGAGCTGCGTGTAGTGTTGCAGACGCGCAGCATAGCGCTGTGTCCATTCGACCAGTCGCGCCGCACGCTCGGCACGCGGGATGACGATGCGCTCGGCGAGTGTCTCGAAATACACATCGTAACGGTTGCCGCCGCGATACAGACCGAAGCTGAGTACGACCGGCAGCTCCAGCGCGGAGGCGATCAGGTACGGCGCGACGGGAAACTGCGCCGGCGCACCGAGGAAATCCGCCGCACGCGTTGCCTCCCCCGGTCGCGCGCGATCGCCGAGCACACCGATCAGCGCGCCATCCTGCGCCGCGTCGCGTATCGCCAGTGCAATGTCGGCGCCATCGCCCCGAACATCGATCACCATCTGTGCCACGGCCGGATTGAGCGCGTGCAGCAGTTCGGTCAGCGCCGGTGTCTGGCCGCGATCCATCACGAAACGTACGCGCAGGTCGCTACGCGCATCGGCCAGCACGCGCAAGGCTTCGAAACTGCCGATGTGCGCGCCGAGCAGCAGCACGCCACGGCCGGGCGCGATCTGCGTTTCGACCTGATCCAGTCCATAGATGCGGATGTCGAAGCCACGCGTGGAGCGTGCAAGCAGGAACGCGCGATCGAGGATCGTCGCCGCGTAGCAATGAAGATGGCGCAGCACGGCCGCGGTACTCGCCGGTTTGCCGAAGGCGCGGCCAAGGAACGCACGCGAAGCCCGCCGTTCCGGGCCGCGCCGGAAGAAAAAATACAGCGTGATCGGATACAGCAGCGCGCGTGCCGTCGGCCGGCCGAGACGCAGCCCGATCTTGAGCATCAGCCATACCGCGAAGCGACCCCCGCCTTCGTGACGTTCGCTCCAGTGCGGATTGGCCGGTACCGATGTGCGCTCGCGCAGCAACGTCGGCCAGCAACGGATCAGCTTGACGACAAAAACGAAAAGATTGTGGCGCGGCACTTGCGGCAAAAGCAGCGGGCGCAGTGCGAATTCGCCGACGAATAGCAAGGCAACCGCGCCGGGCAGCCAGACCAATCCGAATGCGCCGGGCGTCAGCTGCAGCGGCAGCACAAGCCAGCCGTGCGCTTGCAACGCCAGCAGCGCAGCCAAGGCGGCGAGCGCGAACTGGTACAGCGCCCAAACGCGGGTGAGCCGGCGCGCATAACGTGCTACAGCCGGGTCGGCAAGCTGGTCCGCCCCATCGATCGCCGCGATCGCGCGCGCAATCAGCGGTGTGCGCCCGCGTCGCAGCGTGTGTGCGAACACGGCGCCGACAAGTGCTGCAACGAGTGCCGGCAGTGCGTCGAGTAGCCCGATACGATCATATTGATGCGCAAACACGATCAGCGCGACGACGCCGAGCCAGGCCGCGAGGCGCATGCCGGTTACTGCGCGCGATGCTGCTGGATGTGCGCAGCGAGCGCACGCAGACTGGAAAACGCATGCTTGTTGTCGCCAGCGTCGGAACGCAGCGAAACCCCGTAGCGCTTGGAGATCGCCAGCGACAGCTCCAGCGCGTCGATTGAATCCAGGCCGAGTTCGCCGCCGAACAACGCGGCTTCCGGCACGATGTCCGCGGCTTGGGCGTTGGGCAGGTTGAGGCTGTCGACGATCAGCTCGGCGAGTTCGCGTTCTGCAGGAGTTTGCGTGTTCATCAGGTGCGTCCGGAATGGCGCCGCGCCGCCGCGCGGGGCGCGGAGTGTATCATTGCGCATTCTCTTTTCGCTCGTTACCACTGATGGGACCTTTGCTTTCGCCCGCGTCAGCCGGAGCGGTCGGCGTGGACGCCGTATCGACCTTGCCGCCGCTGCGCGTGGAATATGCCCATACCGGACTCGAGGTACTGCTGGCACAGCCCGACGTGCTCGCCGTAATCGGCTTCGGTCGCGACGCACCGGCGTGTGCCGACCCGCGCTACCAGCGCGTGGCGCTGGAGCCGGATTTGCGTCCGGCGCCGCTGGAAGTCTGGCGCAGTGCCGGTCGCATCCAGCACGGCTGTGATGGCATGTTGCGCTGGAGCCACAGCGAGGACTACGCGTTTGTCGGTATCGAGCTGGACGAGCGCGACTTTGGCGGTATTGCCGCGACGACGCAGGCCGCCTATCTGCGCCTCGGCGCCTGGTGCCGCGCCAGCGCGACGCCCTATTTGCTGCGCATATGGAACTATGTCGACGCGATCAACGCGGGCATGGGCGACGCCGAACGCTATCGGCTGTTCTGCAGCGGCCGCGCGGCAGGCATGGTGGGCGCGGCGAGCTATCCGGCCGCGAGTGCAATCGGCTTGAACGCTGGCGGGCGCCTTCTGCAGGTGTGCGCGCTCGCGGCGCGAAGACCCGGGACAACCGTGGAAAACCCACGGCAGGTCAGCGCCTGGCGCTATCCGCGCGAATACGGGCCGGCGGCGCCGAACTTCGCCCGCGCGATGCGCGCCCCGACACATTCTCCACAACTATATATTTCCGGCACGGCCGCGGTGGTCGGCCACGCCTCGCACCATATCGGCGATGTCGCCGCGCAACTTGCCGAGACGTTGACGAATCTGGAAAGCCTGCGCATGACTGCCGGGGACGTGGCGCCGTTCGGCGACCCGCGCAGCCCCCTGCGCGCGTACGTGCGCCATGCCGCGGATGCAGCGCGCGTGCGTGAAGCTTTGCTGGCACAGCTCGGCGCCGACACGCCGCTGCTCGTCCTGTGCGGCGATATCTGCCGCGCCGAACTGTTGGTCGAAATCGATGGCCTGCTGAACGCCTGAACGATCAGGCTTGGCCGGGCGGCGCCGCCTGCACGTAACGGCCGCATGCAGTCGCCAGCTCGCGAGCGCGCGTCACGTTCGCCAGTTGCGGATATTCGACATCCGGCCACGCGCTGATCTGCCACGCACTCTTGCCGATATAGCGCACGTCACGTCGGCGCGATTGAAATGGTTGATCGCCTCGATCGCCGGGCTGTCACGGCGCCCCGCCATGACCAGCGCCGCAGGCGCAGCCAATCAATGAGCAGGACGGCGCGCGAATACGCACGGTCCTCATAGCAAACCGGCAATCAGGCACAGACCCAGTGTGGCCGCCACGATGTAATAGCTTGATTTTCCGATGGTTTGAGGCATGGAGCGCACAGGCAGCACACGGCATTGTGCGGCGCCATTATGACAAGCGCGGCCACAGACGCCGGCGCCCGGCGCCGGGAAAGCGTGAAACGGTTGGCAGATGCCATAGCGAACAGCTAACACGAGTGTCGTCAATTTCCGCACGGGGCCGGTTCAGGATCCGGTGCTAGTATTTGCGCCACTAAACCGGCGCGTCCGCGCCAAGAGGGGATATGAAGCAGCAACTGGGCCATTACGACATCGTCGCCGAACTTGGCCGCGGCGGCATGGGCGTGGTCTACAAAGGCCACGAGACTTCGCTCAATCGCTACGTCGCGATCAAAGTGCTCGCCGATGCGCTTGCGCACGACGAAAGCGTGAAGGAACGCTTCCTGCGCGAGGCGCGCAGCATGGCCGCGCTGAACGATCCGCATATTATACAAATATACTTCATCGGCGAGGATGACGGTCAAACCTACTTCGTCATGGAGTTCGTCGACGGTGAGTCGCTCGGCTCCGTGCTCAAGCGCGAAACCAAACTCACGCCGGAACAGGCGGCGAAGATCATCCATCAGACCGCGCAGGGCTTGGCCACCGCGCACGACAAAGGCGTGATCCATCGCGACATCAAGCCCGGCAACCTCATGTTGACCAGCCGCGGCATGGTCAAGATCGCCGACTTCGGCATCGCGCTGTCGACGCAGGATTTTTCCAAGAAGCTGACCTCGACCGGCGAATTCGTCGGCACGCCGGGCTATCTGTCGCCGGAAGTGTGCCAGGGCAAGCCGGTCGACCAGCGCTCCGATATTTTCTCGCTGGGCATCGTGCTGTTCGAATGCCTGGCCGGACGCATGCCGTTCACCGATGAGTCGCCGCTCGGCCTGATGCTCGAAGTGGTCAAGGCACAGATTCCCGACGTGTGCTCGCTCAACAAGGATGTCGACGCAGAACTGTCGCGCATTCTGACGAAGATGGTGGCCAAGGAACCGGCCGACCGTTATCAGAGCTGCCAGGAACTCATTGCCGACCTGCAGAAGCATCCGCTCGTCGCCAAGGGTGGCGCGGTCGTGCTGCAGACCAAGATGTCGCCGGCCGCTGCGACCGTGATCGGCGGCAAGACACCGGTTTCGGGCCAGCGTGCGTTGCCCTCCACCTCGCCGACGCCCCTGCCGGTGAGCCGGCCGACGACGCCGTCGAGTGCGCAGCCGCTGCCTGGCGGACATCAATCCGTGCTGCCGCCTGCGCAAGCGGCGAAGCCTGCCTCGCCCGCATTGCCGCTGGCAATCGCCGCAGTCCTGCTGCTCGGGCTTGGGGGCGGCGCCTATGCGATGCGCGATCGCATTCCCATGCTGCAGCAATTCATGGGCACGTCGACGAACACAACCAGCAACGCCGCAGCGCAAACGCCGCCAAGCACTACCGTTGCCGCCGGCACGACTGCCGTTGCCAGCACGCCCGCGCCCGTGACTCAACCGACCACTGCAGCCCCTGCCGACTCGGCGCCACCTGCAGCGGCCACGCCGACAGCGCCGATGGCGCAACCGGAAGATCCGCGCTATGCGACAAAAGATGCCAGCGCAAACGCGACCGTTCCGGCCATACCGGGTGCGCCGAACGGCGCGACGGCGCAGGAATCCGCCGCGCCGGCGGCGCGCGCTTCCGAAGTGCAGCCGCTGAAGGAACTGGTTGCCGCCCGCGCCGCAGAAGCGGCAGTACCGAAACGGACTCTGGCGCGCACGACCGAGCCGGAAGCGATCAGCACTCCACGCAAGCCGCATGTGCCGACGATCGCTGTCGTCGCCGGCGGCGATGAGGTGATCACCGAGCCGGCTGAGCGCGCGATCGAAGCGGCGTTGTCAAAGCGCGGCTATCACATGATCGATCAGGACACGATGCCGCGCATCGCGCACCTGCTTGGCGGCGGCAAGCCGAACACCGCCGGCGTACTCGCGGCGTTGAGCGGCCGCGCCGACGCCGTGATCGTCGTGCACGCGCGCCCGGCGGGCTCGGAAAACATCAACTACTACGGCCAGAGCTCGACGCTCAACACCGCGCAACTCAATGTCACCGCGTTCGCCGTGCAGGGGCAGCGCAAACTCGCGGCGGGCAGCGAGCAGGTGCATTTCACCAGCCTCAATGCCAGTGATCAGGCCGAGGAAGCAGTCGCCGGTATGCTGCCGCAGATCGAGGACCAGCTCACGGAGTTCCTGCCGAGCCGGCACCGCGAGTAGTGCAGATGAGGCGCGCCGCAGCAGCGGCGCGTCTCAGGTTTGTTTGACCCTAGGGTAGTTCCCGCGGCGCATTCGCGCGACCAAGCATCTTCTGCGCATAGTCGTAACCGGCATTGATCGCGCGTTCGTAGGCAGTCCAATCCAGCAGTTCGACGTCCTGCAGCGGCGGATCGAGCAGCAGGCTGGTTTGTGCACGACGCTCCAGGCTGGCCGCTTCCGCATTGACCATGCCCGAGCGCAACAAGATGCTCAGGATCCCGGGCCGCTTGCGCTGGCGCAGCACGACGCGCTGCCAGGCCAGCTGCCACCAGGCCGGCAGCGCGAATTCTTCGACTTCCGCATGCAGCACGTCGTCCGCGCCGATGTCCACGGCGACGATCTCGCCGACGCCTTGTGCGTGCATGATATCGGCGGGCAGGTTGTTGATCACCGCGCCGTCGACATGGACTTCGCCGTGATGGAACACCGGCGGCAGGATGCCGGGGATCGCGCTGCTCGCGCGCAACCAGAACCACAGGGGGCCGACGCGGTGCGCCTGGGCGCGGCCGACGGTGAGATTGGAGGTGACGCAAAAAAATGGCAGTGCGAGATCGGTGATGTCGCGCGGGCCGAACTCCTCGCGCAGCAGCCGGGCAACGCGCCGACCGGTGACCAGCGATACAAATGGAAATGTATAATCCTTGAGCGGGCGCCCGATCACGAATGCACGCCGATAGTTGTCGAACATCTCCTCGTCCGACCAGTCGGCGGCGACGCCGGCGCCGATGATTGCGCCGATCGAGGTGCCGCCGACGCTGTCGATGCGCATGCCGGCCTCGCGCAACGCGCGCACGACGCCGATGTGGGCGAACCCGCGCGCGCCGCCACCCGAGAGCACGAGACCGATGCTGCGTCCGGTCAGCAGGCGCGCGACGCGCTCGATGTCGCGGTCGTGGCGCACATGATGATGTTGCACGCCGGGAACGACGGCGAGCCAGCGCCGTGCCGCGCCGGCTTCGATCGCATGCGCACGATGCAACAGCACCAGATGCCGCGGCCTATGCAGCGCGCTTTCCGCGTCGAGACAGGCGCCTTCCGGCCAGGCGCTGGCCGGCTCGATCGCGTGCGCGAGCAACAGCAGGCAATCGGCCTGGCGCACACAAAGCTCGCGCCAGTCGCTCTCGTCATCGTCACCCAGATAGATGACAAAGCGCACGCGCGTTTCGAGCGCGCTGAACCATTCACTGGTCTGGCCACGCGCGCTGTTCGCATCGATCAGCGCGCACTCGCCATACAAGGTGAGCGTGGCGCACAGCCGTTGCGCGAATTCGCGCGCCGGCGTCGCGGCATCGTGCGGCAGGATCGCAAACGTTCGCGACGCCGTCAGCTGAGTCGTGGTCTGGCGCGTGACCAGGCGGCGCACGGCTAGGCGCGCGCTGACGAGCATGGCTTCCGGATGCCGCGAAACAAGTGTCTCGAATCCGCTGCGCGGCAGCCGCAGCAATTCCGAATCGCGCAGCGCGCGCACCGTCGCCGAGCGTGCCTGGTCGACGATCAAGCCAAGCTCGCCGACCGTTTCACCGGCAGCGACGATGCCATCGAGCTTGAATTCGCCTTTGACGTCGGGCTTGAACGCGCCGAGGCTGCCGGATTTGAGCACGTACAGCGAATCGGACGCGTCGCCGAGCTCGAACAACGTGGCGCCGCCGGGCAGGGCAAACCATTCCAGTTCTTGCGCCAATGCGTCGAGTGTCGCGTCGTCGAGATGACGAAACAGCGCCAAGTCGCGCAGCAGGCTGCGCGTATTCCAGACTTCGCTGCTTTCGCTCATGCTCCCCTCACGGCGAACATCCTAGCGCAATCCCGCGCTTGATTTTCCCGTCGTCACGCTTCACGTTGTGCGCATGACTGCCAACAACCCCTTGCTCGACCACACCGCGTTGCCGCGCTTCGCGGCGATCCAGCCCGAACACGTCGGACCGGCGATCACCGCGACCGTCGCCGGGTACCGCGCGCACATCGATGCGCTGCTCGCCGCAACCGCACCGCGCACATTCGCCAATACGCTGCTGCCGCAGGAAGCGCTCGAGCAGCGCCTCGAACAGGTGTGGTCGCCGGTATCCCACCTGCATGCGGTGAAGGACTCCGAAGCATTGCGTGCGGTGTACGGCGCCGCCGAGCAGGCGATCAGCGACTACGCCGCCGAGCTCGGCCAGAACCGCGAACTGTATGCCGCGGTGAAAGCCGTCGCCGAAAACGCGGATTTTTCCCTGTTGCCGCGCGCGGCGCGGACGCTGGTCGAACACAGCTTGCGCGATTTCCGTTTGTCCGGGGTCGCGCTCGAAGAACCGGCGCGTACGCGTTTCCGCGAGATCAGCAATGCATTGACGCGCCTCACCACCGAGTTCGAGGAAGCCGTGCTCGACGCGACGCAAGCGTGGACCGAACCAGTCGAAGAGGCCGCGTTGCTCGGCCTGCCGGAGGCCGAGCGCGGGATATTGCGCCAAGCCGCCGCGGAATGCGGGAGGGACGGTTTTCTCGTAACCCTGCACCAGCCGAGTGTGCAGGCAGTCCTCACCTATGCCGACGATCGCGCCTTGCGCGAGCGTGTGTACGGCGCGTATCAGACACGTGCTTCGGATCAGGGTCCGCAGGCAGGCCAATTCGACAATTCCGCGCGTATCGAAGAAATTCTCGCGCTGCGCCATGAAGCCGCGCGCTTGCTCGGTTTTGCCAATGCCGCCGAGGAATCGCTGGCGACGAAAATGGCCGGCACGCCGTCGCGCGTGCTGGAGTTTCTGCGCGATCTGCTGCGCCGCGCGAAGCCCGTCGCGGAACGCGAGCTCGCCGAACTGCGCGAGTTTGCACGCGCCGAACTTGGGCTAGCCGAACTGCAGCCTTGGGACATAGCCTATGCCGCGGAGAAATTGCGGCAGCGCAAATTTTCGCTGAGCGAGGAAGAACTCAAGCCGTTTTTTCCCCTGCCGGCCGTACTCGATGGCTTGTTCGCCATCGTCGGCCGCGTCTTCGGCGCGACGCTGCGCGAGCGCAACGGCGTGGAGACCTGGCATCCGGACGTGCGCTTTTACGACGTGCTCGATGCCAATGGCGGCGTGCGCGCCGGCTGCTTTGTGGATTTGTATACGCGTTCCGGCAAGCGCGGCGGCGCCTGGATGGACGTGTGCCGATCGCGTTTCGTCAGCGCCGGGACGACGCAACAGCCGATCGCTTACCTGACCTGCAACTTCGCGCCGCCGGTCGGCGACAAGCCAAGCCTGCTCACGCACGATGACGTGACGACGCTGTTTCACGAGTTCGGCCACGGCCTGCATCACCTGCTGACCGAAGTCGACTACCCGAGCGTGGCCGGCATCGATGGCGTGGAATGGGATGCGGTGGAATTGCCGAGCCAGTTCATGGAGAACTTTTGCTGGCAACGCGACGCATTGAACCTGTTCGCGCGCCACTGGCAGACCGGCGAACTGCTGCCGGACGATCTGTTCGCGCGCATGCTCGCGGCGCGGCATTTCCATGCCGGCTTGTTCCTCGTGCGCCAGCTCGAATTCGCGCTGTTCGATTTTCGTCTGCACCTGGAGTTCGACCCCGCACGCGGTGCGCGCGCGCTCGAACTGCTCGAGGAGGTGCGACGCGAAGTCGCCGTGATCATCCCGCCCGCGTGGCAGCGCATGCCGCACGGCTTCACGCACGTCTTCGCCGGTGGCTATGCCGCCGGCTACTACAGTTACTTGTGGGCCGAGCTGCTCTCCGCTGATGCGTTCGCACGTTTCGAGGAAGCCGGGATTTTCGATCGCGTCACCGGCGCGGCATTCCGCAACAGCATCCTCGCCGTGGGCGGCTCGCGGCCGGCGCTGGAATCATTCGTGGAGTTCCGCGGCCGCGAGCCGACGCCCGACGCGCTGCTGCGAAGCTACGGTCTCGCCGCGTAGAATGCGCAAATGAAAATCGCGTCGTGGAACGTCAATTCGCTGAAAGTGCGCCTGCTGCATCTGCGTGACTGGCTAGCCAGCGAGCAAGCGGATGTCGTCGCGCTGCAGGAGACCAAGACCGAAGATGCGAAATTTCCGTGCGAGGAAATCGCCGCACTCGGCTATCGCTGCGTATTCTCCGGACAAAAGACCTATAACGGCGTGGCCTTGCTCGCGCGCGAGGAGCCGCGCGACATCGTCACCGACATTCCCGGCCTCGACGATCCGCAGCGGCGCATCCTCGTCGCTACGGTCGGCGATGTGCGCGTGGCGAATCTGTATGTCGTCAACGGCCAGGAAGTCGGCAGCGAGAAATACAAATACAAGCTAGCCTGGCTGGCGAAAGTGCGCGCGTTTCTTGCCGCGGAACTGCAGCAACACCCCCGGCTCGTCGTGCTCGGCGATTTCAACATCGCTCCGGATGACCGCGACGTGCACGATCCGGCGGCCTGGCACGAGCAGATCCTGTGCTCGACGCCGGAGCGCGCAGCGCTGAAATCGATACTGGACCTCGGCCTGCATGACAGCTTCCGCCTGTTCGAGACCAACGGCGGCCACTATTCGTGGTGGGACTATCGGCAAGGCGCGTTCCGGCGCAATCTCGGCCTGCGCATCGACCTGATCCTGGCCAGCGACGCGCTGCGCGCGCGCTGCACCGCGAGCACGATCGACCGCTTGCCACGTACGTGGGAGCGCGCATCCGACCATACGCCTGTGATCCTGGAGCTTGCCGGTGGCTGACGAATCGCCCGAACCCGATTGGGAACCCACGCTCAGCGACGCGGAACTGGAGGAGCTGGATCAGTTCCTGCGCGCACACGCGGGCGAAGATGCGCTGCTACTCGATGGCGTGCACGGCCTGCTCAGCGCGATCAACATCGGACCGGAGCGCGCCACGCCGGATGAATGGCTGCCGGAAGTCCTGCATGACCCGTTCGCCGACGTCGCCGAGGGCCAACACATTCTGGAATTGCTTGCGCGCCTGAACGAGAGCATCGGCTACGAAATCCAAAGCGACGCTTATGAGCCGATCCTGGGCGAAATCGAACTCGACGACGGCAACACGGCGTTGTCCGCGCAAGGCTGGTGCGAAGGCTTCTCGCGCGGCGTGGACATGCGTGCACGGCTATGGGAAGCCCGCCTTGGTGCGGACTCGCGACTGACCGAACTGCTCGCGCCGATCATGGCGCTGGCCGTCGAGGAAGGCGTGTTTGAAACCGATGCCGAAATCGCGCCGTTAAATGAAACCGAATACGACGAGTGCCTCACGCATCTGCCGGCGGCGATCGGCGCCGTGGCGCATTACTGGCAGGAACTGCCGCCGACCGCCGAAGAACTCGCTGCGCGCGCTGAGGCCGGACCCGAGTCGGGGCCACCGCGGCGGCGGCGCGGCGGACAGTCGGTGCATTAAACCGCCATTGTCATTTGCCGATGCAGAATGTTGAAAAAATCCTGCCGAGCAGGTCATCGCTCGTGAACTCGCCGGTGATCTCACTCAAACACTGCTGGGCCTGACGCAGTTCCTCGGCAGCGAGCTCACCGCTGCGCTGCTGCAGCTGGAGCGCCGCGTTTTGCAGATGCTGTTCCACCTGCTGCAGCGCTTGCACATGGCGCGTGCGCGCGCTGAACGCGCCTTGCGCGCCGTCGCCGCGACCTGCCAGACGCGCGAGTTCGTCACGCAGCGGTTCGATACCGGCGCCGCTGTGCGCGGACAGCCACAAGTGCAGCTCGCCCGGCGCGATTTCGCGGTGCGCGCGCTCGCCGCTCAGATCGATCTTGTTGTGCACGAGCACGCGCGTCGCGCCCGCGGCGCAATCGGCGAGCAGGTCGCGATCGGCGTCGATGTGCGCGCTGTCGCTGACCAATATCGCCACGTCCGCGCGCGCGAGTTCCTGGCGCGCGCGGCGCATGCCTTCCTGCTCGACCATGTCGTCCGAATCACGCAGGCCGGCGGTGTCGACGAGCGTGAGCGCGATGCCGTCGAGATCCACGCTCTCGCGCAACACGTCGCGCGTGGTGCCGGGTATCGCGGTGACGATCGCCCGATCGCTGCGCGCGAGCGCGTTGAGCAAGCTCGACTTGCCGGCATTCGGCCGGCCGATGATGACCACATGCAGGCCGTCGCGCAGCACGACCCCGCGGCGCGTGGCAGCGAGTAGTTCGCCGACTTGCACGCAGAGCGCGGCGAGCTCGCTGGTCAACTGCGGCGCGCTGAGAAAATCGATTTCCTCTTCGGGAAAATCCAGTGCCGCCTCGAGCCACGCGCGCAAGTGCACCAGCGCCTCGAGCAATCTGCGTACGGCTTGGGAGAATTCCCCTTCGAGGCTGCGCAGCGCAGCGCGGGCGGCCGCTTCCGAGCCACTCGCGATCAGGTCAGCGATGGCTTCGGCTTGGGCAAGGTCGATCTTGCCGTTGAGAAACGCGCGTTCGGAAAATTCGCCGGGACGCGCCGGGCGCGCACCGAGCGCACAGACACGCCGGAGCAACAGATCGAGCACGACCGGCGCTCCGTGCGCGTGCAGTTCAAGCACATCTTCGCCGGTGAACGACCGCGGCGCCTTGAAGAACACGACCAGGCCGCGGTCGAGCACACCGCCCGCGCCATCCCGAAATGCGGCAAAGTGGAAAATGCGGGGTTTGGGATTTTTGCCGGCTAGCGCAATGGCAATCGCGCGCGCCTGCGGACCCGACACTCTCAACACGCCGATGCCGCCAGCGCCGGGCGGCGTGGCGATGGCGGCGATCGTTTCGGCGGCCTGCGTCATCCCGCTCGGGCTTTCGCGTCCGCTACCTGCAAGCGCTTGGTGATGATCCACTGCTGCAGCAGCGACAGGCCGCCGTTCACGGCGTAATACAGCACGAGGCCCGCGGGGAAGAACAGGAACAGCACGGCAAAGATCAGCGGCATCGTCTTCATCATGCGCTGCTGCATCGGGTCCATGCCCGGGCTCGCCGGCGACAACCATTGCGTACCGAGCATGACCGCGCCATTGAGCAGTGGCAGCACGTAATACGGGTCTGGCGCCGACAGGTTCTGGATCCAGCCGAAGAACGGCGCCTGGCGCAGCTCGACGCTTTCCAGCAGCACCCAGTACAGGGCGAAGAACACCGGGATCTGCACCAGCGTCGGCAAACAGCCGCCGAGCGGATTGATCTTCTCCTTCTGGTACAGCTCCATCGTCGCCGCGCTGAGCTTCTGCTTGTCGTCGCCGTAACGCTCCTTGAGGGCTTCCATGCGCGGCTGCAGTTTCTTCATTTTTGCCATCGAGCGGAACTGCGCTTCGGACAATTTGAACAGCGCGAGCTTGATGACGAGCACGAGCAGGATGATGGCCAAGCCCCAGTTGCCGACAAGCGTTTGCAGTTTGAGCAGCACCCAGTGCATCGGCTCGGCGATCGGCGTGAGCATGCCGTAGTCGGCGGTGAGCGACAGTCCTTTCGCAATTCCGGCTTTCTCGATCGCATCGAGCTGGCTTTCCAGCGTCGGGCCGACGTATAGATGCGACGCGAGCGTGCGGCTCGCACCGGGCGCGACGGCAATGGCCGGCGACAACGTGCGGATCAAATAGCGCGGAGCCGCACCCGGAGTGCTGACGACGGTGGTCGAGTACGCGTCGGTTTCGTCGGTCGCCGGAATCCACGCCGCGAAGAAGTAATGCTGCAGCAGCGCGGCCCAGCCGCCGGCGAATTCGGCCTTGAGCGGGGATTCGCCGAACTTGCCGAAATCCAGTTTCTTGAACTTGTCCTGCGGGCTATACCAGGCCGCACCCGCAAACGCGTATTTTTCCGGATTGTTGAAACTGCTGCCGGGAATGAGCAGCGGCACGCGTTGCAGTTGGCGGTATTCGTTGCCGTTCCATACCGTGGCGGCGCCATTGTCGATTTCGACACGGCTTTCGATCAGATAGCTGCCGCGCGTGAATTTGTATACTTTGCGCACCTTCACGCCGGACCCATCGGCCCACGTCAGCGGCACTTCGAGCGTGTCGCCGGCGAGCGTGTAGTCGGTTTTCTCCGTCGTGAAGAGCGCCTGGTGATCCGGCGCCGCCGCGTTGCCGCTGACGAGGCCGCTCTGCGCGACGAAAAACGTGGCCGCCGCCTCGTCGAGCAGACGCACCGGTTTGTCCTTCGCCGCGGGATCGACCGGATACTTCAGCAAATCCGCCTGCACGATCGCGCCGCCACGCGTGTCGATCGTCAGCCGCAACAGGTCTGTGTGCACTTCGATCCGCTGCGCCGCGGCCGGGCTCGCGCTTGCAGGTGAAACCACGCCAGGTGCGGGTGCAGGGGCCGGTGTCGCGGCACTCTGGCTCACCTGCGGTATTTCGGTGCTCGATAGTGATGGCGTCGTGCTCGCCGGTGCTGTCGTCGCCACCGGCGCAGCCGGCTTTGCGCCGTAATCCTGTTCCCACGCCTGCCACAGCAGGAAACCGACGAAGGCGAGGGCGGCGAACAGGAACGAACGGGTTGAGGACATTTCTTGTCGCCGGTTGGGCCGCGCGGCGAACCTTAAGTTGCTGCGGCGGAAAAGCGGTTGGGTGGACGGTTGTCGAGCTGGCGCTGCGGCTCGCTCACGCTCACGAGGCGCGCATTGTGCCGGGAGGTTCGGCCGGGTTCAACGTGGTGGCCGCAACTGCGGCAATCAAGCGCTGCCAAAGCAAGTCCAATTCTTCGCGCAAAACCGGGTTCGCCTGCGTCGCCGCGCTGACCCGCGCAATCACCAGTACGTCGACGTTCGGCAATTGTGCGCGCAGCCGGCGGAAGCTTTCGCGCGTCTGTCGGCGAATGCGGTTGCGCACGACCGCGCTTTTCGACACCTTGCGCGACACAGCCATGCCCAGCCGCGCGGTTGAGCGTGCAGCGTTTCGATATTGAGCGGTGAAGTGACGCGTGGAGACGCGCTGGCTGTTTTCGCGCAACGCCGCGAAATCGGCGGGCCGCAGCAGGCGGGCGCTACGCGGATGGCGCAGCGCCACGGGATCGACTCGAATCGGCAGCAAGACTCTCGCGGGCGATGGCAGCGGTGTGCTGCCAAGCGCAACCGTCTTACGGGATCAGGCGCTTGCGGCCCTTCGCGCGACGCGCGTTGAGCACCGCGCGGCCGCCGCGCGTCTTCATGCGCGCGCGGAACCCATGCGTGCGGGCATGCTTGAGGTTGCCGGGTTGAAATGTGCGCTTGGTAGCCATGGCACGAATGTCATCAGGTCGAAAAAGAATCGGGATTTTACGGGCAAAAGTGTACTCGCGTCAACGCAACGCAGCTTGGCGAGCCTGGGTCGCGGGGTTAGACTGCATGTTCCCCGCGCGGTACTTCTAATGATGAGCGACATCTGGCGACGCTGCCTCGAACGCCTCGAGGGCGAATTCAGCGTCGAGGACATGCACACCTATCTGATGCCCTTGCAGGTCAGCGAGGACAGCACAGGTCTGCGTCTGCTCGCGCCGAACGCGTACACGCTCGACATCGTCAAGGCCGAATTCCTGAGCCGGATAGAGCGCGTGCTCAACCACCTCAATGGCGCACCCTTGAAGCTGCGCCTGGAAGTTGGCGCGTTGGCGAACCGCCGTCCCGACAAGACGAGCACAAAAGCCGCGCTCGGCGACACGGCCGAGTTCGAACACAACCTCGACCCGCATTACACCTTCGATTCGTTCGTCGAAGGCAAGTCGAACCAGCTCGGCAAGGCCTCGGCGATGCAGGTTGCGAACAATCCGGGCCGCGCGTACAACCCGCTGCTGTTGTACGGAGGCACGGGCCTGGGCAAGACACACCTGATGCATGCGGCCGGGAATCTGATACGCGCGAACAATCCGGCGACGCGTGTGCTCTACCTGCGCTCCGAGCAGTTCGTCAGCGCCATGATCGATGCGCTGCGCACGAAGAAAATGGACGATTTCAAACGCCGGTTTCGAGATGTCGATGCGCTGCTGATCGATGACATCCAATTCTTCGCCGGCAAGAACACCACGCAGGAAGAATTCTTTCACACCTTCAATGCATTGTTCGAAGGCAAGCAGCAGATCATCCTGACCTGCGATCGTTACCCGAAGGAAGTCGATAACCTCGAGCCGCGGCTGAAATCCAGGCTCGGCTGGGGTTTGTCGGTGGCGATCGAACCACCGGACTTCGAAACACGCACCGCGATCCTGCTGAGCAAAGCCGCGGCACGCGGGCTCGAAGTGCCGCAACATGTCGCGTTCCTGATCGCCAAACGCATGCGCTCGAATGTGCGCGATCTGGAAGGCGCGTTGAACACGCTGGCCGCGCGTGCGAATTTTCTGGGCGTGCCGATCACCGAGGATTTCGCGCAGGAAACGCTGCGCGACCTGCTCACCGTGCACAGTCAGGCGATCACGCTTACCAATATCCAGAAGACCGTGGCAGACTACTATCAGATCAGTTTGCCGAATCTGCTGTCGACGAGCCGCAGCCGGTCACTCGCCCGCCCGCGACAGGTAGCGATGGCACTGAGCAAGGAATTGACCGAGCATAGCTTGCCGGAAATCGGCAAGGCATTCGGGGGGCGCGACCATACGACGGTATTGCACGCCTGTCGGACGATCCGCGACCTGTGTCTGATCGACGGCAAGATCAAGCAGGATTGGGAAAAACTGCTGCGGGAACTCACCGGATAGGGGATGTGGATAACTTGTGCAACAATTCGAAGCCATCAGTTATCCACAGTTGGCACACAAGAGCTGAAGCGACTTGTGAAGCGGCATTAACACTGTAAGTCTATGAATAACAAGAAATAAAAATCAAAACAGCACAATCCACAGGTCCTACAACAGCTCTTCTCTTCCTATTTATCCGAACAACAACGGAGCGCCCATGCAATTCAGTATTCAGCGCGAAGTCCTGCTCAAGCCACTGCAGCAAGTCATTGGTGTAGTCGAGCGGCGCCAGACGCTACCGGTGTTATCGAACCTGCTGGTCGTAGCCGATGGCGGGCGCGTCCGTTTCACCGGCACGGATCTGGAAGTCGAGATGGCGGCCAGCGTCGAAGCACAGGACGTTCAAGCCGGAGAGATCACCATTCCGGCACGCAAACTGTTCGACATTTGTCGCGCACTGCCCGACGGCAGCAAGGTGCAGTTCAAGCTTTCTGGTGACCGGCTGACCGTCAGTTCCGGCCGCAGTCGCTTCACGCTGGCGACGCTCGCAGCAAGTGAGTTTCCTGTCATCGAGAACATCGAGCTGGTCGAGCGCGTGACCTTGCCGAAGTCGACGCTCAAGGAATTGATGGATCGCACTTCGTTCGCGATGGCGAATCAGGATGTGCGCTATTACCTCAACGGCATGTTGTTGGACCTGCGCGAAAAAGCGCTGCGTTGCGTGGCGACGGACGGGCATCGCCTGGCCATGGGGGAAACCGAAATCGAGGCGGGTAAATCGACCGCGCGCCAGATCATCATCCCGCGCAAGGGCGTCATGGAACTGCAGGGACTGTTCGAAGCGGGCGAAGGCGATGTTGAGCTCGAGTTTGGTCGCAACCATTTACGGGTGCGCCACAACGATGTGGTTTTCACCTCGAAATTGATCGATGGTCGCTTCCCCGACTACGAGGCCGTGATTCCGATCGGTGCAGACAAGGAAGTGTTGCTCGGCCGTGACGCGCTGCGCGGCGCATTACAACGCGCGGCGATCCTGTCGAACGAGAAGTACCGCGGGGTCAAGCTAGAAGTGAGTGCGAACAAGCTGCGCATCGTCGCGCACAACCCGGAGCAGGAAGAGGCGGTCGAAGAAGTCGAGGCGCGCACCGGCGTCACCGATCTGAGCGTTGGCTTCAACGTCAATTACCTGCTCGATGCACTCAACGCGTTGCAGGGCGACGAGATCACCTTGTGTCTGCGCGACGCAAATTCGAGCTGCTTGTTGCGCGCGCCAGCCAGCGACAAGTCGCGTCATGTGATCATGCCGCTGCGCCTTTGAATGAGCGGCGCATAGAAAACTCAGGTCTTCGCGAGTCCCGGCGTGCGCTTTGAGCAATTGCGCCTGGAAAACCTGCGCAACATCGCCGCGCTCGAGCTCGATCCGGGCCCGAGCCTGAATCTATTCCTGGGTGCCAACGGCGCTGGCAAGACCAGCATTCTCGAAGGCGCCTACCTGCTCTCGCACGCGCAGAGCTTTCGTACCGGGGTTACCGACTCGCTGATCCGCCGCGGCGCCAGCCAATTGAGCGTGGCCGCGCGGTTACAACGCGCCGATGACGGCCCTCCGGCACAACTCGGCTTGGCCCGCGACGCCACAGGTTGGCATGCGCGGCTACGAGGTACGTCTGCACCGAGCCTTGGAGCCCTCTTGCTCGAATGCGCCCTGGTTTGCTTCGAGCCGGGTAGCCACGCTTTGATTTCCGGTGCAAGCAGCGAACGCCGTCGCTTTCTCGACTGGGGTGTGTTCCACGTGGAACATGACTTTCTGGGCCAGTCGCGAACCTACAATCGGGTGCTGCGCCAGCGCAATAGTGCGCTTAAGCAGGCCGCAAGCGACACCGAACTGGACGCCTGGGATGCGGAGCTTATCCTGGCAGCGCTGCCTGTGGTGCAAAAGCGCGCCACTTACTTCCAGCGCTTCGAGACCGAGATGATCGCGGTTCTGGACCTGCTTCTGCCGGAACTCGGGACCGCGATGCTGACTTCGAGCGGCGGCTGGCCATTGGAGCTTCCGTTCGCCGCCGCGCTCGCGCAAACGCGCTCGCGCGACCGTATGCGCGGACACACCACACGCGGACCCCATCGCGCCGATTGGGGCATTCGCTTCGCGGCGGCGCCGCTGCGCGAACACCTTTCGCGAGGACAGGAGAAACTGTGCGCGCTCGCATGCGTGCTGGCACAGGCGCGTGTGTACGCTGCTGCGACAGGCGAGTGGCCGATCATCGCACTGGACGATTTCGCCTCCGAACTGGATGCGGCGCATCAGCAGCTGGTCGTCAATTTGCTGTGCGCCGCATCGGCGCAGGTGCTGATCTCAGGCATTGAACAACCGGCCTGTTTGCACCATGTACAAGCGTCCCTTCGCGTGTTCCACGTGGAACATGGCAGTGTCCGCGCCTTGCTATAATCGCGCGATTACCCCATTCGAGTCACTTGGCGCATCGCGCCGCATAACTCATGTCCGAATCGACTGCGACACCGAATCCTAATCCCACCTCAGAGCAGTACGACGCCAGCAAGATCAAGGTCCTCAAGGGCCTGGATGCTGTGCGCAAACGGCCGGGCATGTACATCGGCGATACCGATGACGGCACCGGCCTACATCACATGGTATTCGAGGTCGTCGACAACTCGATCGACGAAGCGCTCGCCGGCTATTGCGATCACGTCGTCGTCACCATACACACCGATGGCTCGGTCAGCGTCTCCGACAATGGCCGCGGCATTCCGGTGGATATGCACGAAGAGGGCCGTTCAACCGCTGAAGTCGTAATGACGGTGCTGCATGCGGGCGGCAAGTTTGATGACAACTCGTACAAGGTCTCTGGTGGCTTGCACGGCGTGGGCGTGTCCGTCGTCAACGCGCTATCGGATCACTTGCGCTTGACGATCTACCGCGAAGGTTTCGAGCATCAGCAGGAATACCAGCTCGGCGAGCCAAGCTACCCTCTGAAACGGCTCGGGGCCACGACGAAGCGCGGCACCACAGTGCGTTTCCACCCAAGCCCGGTGATCTTCACCAATACCGAATTCCACTATGACATCCTCGCCAAGCGCCTGAGGGAATTGAGTTTTCTGAATTCCGGCGTGAAGATCGAGCTGATCGACGAGCGCGCCGACAAACGCGACACGTTTCAGTATGAAGGCGGTATTCGCTCGTTCGTCGAGCATCTGGCACAACTCAAGGCGCCGCTGCACCCAACGGTAATGACTCTTGGCGCCAGCCAGGAAGGCATCTCTGTCGACGTCGCGATGCAGTGGACCGACGCCTATCAGGAAACGGTGTTCTGCTTCACCAACAACATTCCGCAAAAAGACGGCGGAACCCATCTGGCCGGTTTCCGCGCCGCGCTCACGCGCACGCTCGGCAACTACATCGAAGCCGGCAATCTGCTCAAGTCCGCCAAGGTGACGCTGTCCGGCGACGACATGCGCGAAGGTCTGATCGCCGTGTTGTCGGTGAAGATGCCGGATCCGAAGTTCTCGTCGCAGACGAAAGACAAACTCGTGTCTTCGGAAGTGAAGGGCACGGTCGAATCCATCATCAACGCCAAGCTCGAGGAATTCCTGCTCGAGAATCCGCACGAAGCGCGCGCGATCGCGGCCAAGGTCGTCGACGCGGCGCGGGCGCGCGAAGCCGCGCGCAAGGCGCGCGAAATGACGCGACGCAAAGGCGCGCTCGACATCGCCGGACTCCCCGGCAAGCTTGCCGATTGCCAGGAGAAGGATCCCGCGCTGTCGGAGTTGTTCCTGGTCGAGGGCGACTCGGCCGGCGGCTCGGCGAAGCAGGGCCGCAACCGCAAGACCCAGGCGGTGCTGCCGCTCAAGGGTAAAATTTTAAATGTGGAAAAAGCGCGTTTTGATAAAATGTTGTCCTCGGCCGAAGTAGGCACGCTGATCACCGCACTGGGCTGCGGCATCGGCAAGGAGGAATTCAACATCGCCAAACTTCGCTATCACCGCATCATCATCATGACCGACGCTGACGTGGACGGCTCGCACATCCGCACGTTGCTGTTGACGTTTTTCTATCGGCAGATGCCGGAGCTGATCGAGCGCGGCTACATCTACATCGGCATGCCGCCGCTGTACAAACTCAAGCAGGGCAAGCAGGAGCTGTATCTGAAGGACGATCACGCGCTGAACGCGTACCTGATCAACAACGCGGTCGAAGGCGCCGAGCTGCGCTATAGCGCGGACGCGCCGCCGCTGCGCGGCGTGGCGCTGGAAAAACTGCTGCTCGAATATCACACCGCGCTCGAACAGATCGAACGTCTCGGCCAACGCGCCGACAGCGCGCTGCTCTCGGCAATGCTCGATCTGCCGCCGCCGTCCGCGGAAGGCTGGACCGACACCGCGGCCGTGACTGCCTGGATCAGCAAGCTGAGCGGAAAGATCAACGCGCAGGGGCTCGGCAAGCCGGTATACAAACTGCGCCTGCGCGAGGCAACGCCGGAGCATCCGGCGGCGCTCGTGATCGACCGCGACCATCACGGCCTGAGCCATACGCAAGTGCTGCCGGCCGCGTTCTTCGGCAGCGCCGAATTCCGCGCGATCGGCGATATCGCGCAGCAACTCGCCGGCCTCATCGGCAGCGGCGCCGAAGTGCGCCGCGATAATGCCACAGCAGCGGTAAGCAGCTTCGGCCAGGTCGATACCTGGCTGCTCGAACACGCCAAGAAAGGGCGCACGATCCAGCGTTTCAAGGGCTTGGGCGAGATGAACCCGAATCAGCTGTGGGAAACCACGGTCAACCCGGAAACGCGACGCCTGTTGCAGGTCAGCATCGAGGATGCCGTGGCCGCGGACCAGATCTTCTCCACGTTGATGGGCGATGTGGTCGAACCCAGGCGTGAATTCATCGAACAGAACGCGTTGCGCGTGAGCAACCTGGACGTCTGAAGGGCCGATGCTGCGGCTCGCCTTGAGCCGGCGACGCGGGCCGGTTAACCTCGCATTCCCTAGGCGTGGGATAGATTCGCCACGGAATTTCAAAGGAGCAAGATCATGACCAAGCACATGGGGAGTTGGCTGCGGAACGGTGCGAGCCTGATGTTGGCGATAGTGTTCGCCGCCGCGAGCGTCAGCGCGCTGGCCAAGGACGAAAAGACCCGTTATCCGAATGCCTCGCGTCACGAGCCGAAGAGTGACCTGGCCAACCCCGGCGAACAGAAATCACTGCAGGCCGCGATCGACGCCGTCAATGGCGGCGACGAAGCCAAGGCGCAGGAGAGCGCGCAGAAAGTCATCGATTCGAGCAAGAGCAAATATGCCAAGGGCATCGCCTATCAGGTGCTCGCGAACGTGAAGTTCAACGCGCAGGATTACAAAGGCGCGATCGAAAACTACCAAAAACTGGTCGAACTGAACTCGGTGCCGAACGACGCCTATTTCGACGCGATGTACAACATCGCTGCCGCCGACGTTGCCGACGGCCAGTACGCCCAAGCGCTCGAACAGCTCAAGACCTGGCGCGAACAGGGCAAGCGCGAGACCGCGGAATCCTATGCGCTGGAAGGCAATGCGTACTACCGCATGCAGAAATATCCGGAAGCGATCGCGGCGATCAAGAAAGCGCAGTCGATGACGAAAGAGCCGAAGGACTCGTGGAACCAGCTGCTGATGGCGAGCCTCGCCGAGGGCGGTCAGGCCGGCGAAGCTTCCGGCGTGATCGAGGAACAACTGAAGAAGGATCCGACGAACAAGTCGGTCGTGCACAACGCGCTCGTCGTCTACACCCAGGCCAACGAGAACGACAAGGCACTGGCGCTGCTCGACCAGGAGCGCAAACAAGGCATGCTCAGCGACGAGAAGGATTACGTCTCGGCGGCGAAATTCTACGCCAGCATCGGCCAGAATTCCGGCAAGCCGGAGGCGGCGGCCAAGGGTGGCGACGTGCTTGCCGAAGGCTTCGCCAAAGGGGCCGTGAAGGCGAGCGCGGAAAACTACAAACTGATGGGCGATTCCTACATGATCGGCCAGCAGGAAGACAAGGCGCTGGCGGCGTACGGCAAGGCCTCGCCGTTGGCCAGCAACGGCGATATCGACCTGACGCGCGCGCAAATTCTCGGCTCGCAGACGAATTGGGCCGAAGCGAAAGCCGTGGCCGAGAAAGCGGTGTCGCGCGGCGTATCCAAGCCGGGCAAGGGCTATCTGCTGCTCGGCAAGCTCAGCCTCGGCGCCAAGGACTCGGCGGGTGCGAAGGCGGCCTTCGAAAAAGCCAAGCAGGACCCCGACACGCGCAGCGATGCCGAGGCGGAACTTGCCAAGTTGCGCGGCGGAAAACACTAGCGTGCGGAGCCCGCAGCGCCAAACGCGGGCTCTTGTTCCGACGGGTTCGATTTAGAGCATCTATACAAAATGGTGCGCGCTGGTGTACCTTACCGCGCTCCCTGCAATGTCCATCCTGCGCGACGAAAGCCTGTACGGCCTGCGTCTGCGTAGGGAGTAATCGACACATACTGGTTCTGACTGATGTCCGAGCTGTACCACAACTATCGCGAGCCGTTTAGCTGGAGGCGCACCATTGGGTTCGCCGCCACGTTTGCCATTCATGCTTTTGCTTTGATGATGCTCATGGCGCCGATGGCGCCGCCGGCCGCGAAGGAAAAGAACAAGGACAACGTGGTGCAGGTGAACTTCGTCGAGCCGCCGCCGCCGCCACCGCCGCCGCCGCCGCCACCGCCGGAACCGCCGAAGAAGCCGCCGCCGAAGATCGTCGAGAAGCTCAAGGTCGCGCCGCCGCCGCCAGCGCCACCGCCGCCGGCACCGGTCGAGGCGCCGCCGACACCGATGTCGATTCCGACACCGCCGGCGCCGCCAGCGCCGCCGCCGCCGCCGCAGGACATCGCGCCGAGCGAGAACATCAGCTATCGCCGCATGCGGCCGCCGAAGTATCCGCCGCAAGCGGTGCGCGAGCACCATTCGGGCAAGTGCATCCTCAAGGTGCTGATCGGTGTCGACGGATCGCCGAAGGAAGTGACGGTAGAAAAATCCAGTGGCTATCGCGAGCTTGACCAGGCCGCGATCGCCGCCGCGAAAACCTGGGTATTCAACCCGGGCAAACGCAATGGCCAGTTGTACGAGGGCTATGCGCTCGTACCGATCGATTTCACCCTGCAAGAACTGTAACGGATGCGCGGCGGGTAGCGTCATGCCGCGAGTGATGACAACATACGATCATTAAACCTCAAGGGTAGCGTTATGCAAGATCAAACAACACCAGCCGCTGCGGCGGCGCCCGTAGCCGGTCACGGCGATGCCGCTGCCCTTTCGCAGATGGGCTTCAGTGACCTCATCCAGCACTTCGACTACCTCAACTGGGTCGTCTTTGCCGTCCTCGTCATCATGACGCTGGGCTCCTGGTTCTTCATCTTCGTCAACGCCTGGCGTACGGTGCAGATCAAGGGCCGCGCCGATCGCGTCCGCCACGTGTTCTGGGATACGCCATCCGCGCAGGAAGCGGTGCGCACGATGGAAGAGCAACCGTCCTGGGAGCCGTTCTCGAAGATCGCACTCGACTGCGCTTCGGCCGCGGCGCACCACCAGCGCCATGAAGGCAGCCGTCTGGTCGAGGCGCTCAATCGCTCCGAGTTCATCGATCGCGCGCTGCGCCAGGGTGTTGCCCGTGAAAGCGCGCGCCTCGAAGGCGGCCTGACCTGGCTCGCCACAACCGGCTCGACCGCGCCGTTCGTCGGCCTGCTCGGTACCGTGTGGGGCATCTACCACGCGCTGATCCGCATCGGCGCATCCGGCAACGCCGGCATCGAAACCGTTGCCGGCCCGGTCGGCGAAGCGCTGATCATGACCGCGATCGGTCTGGGCGTCGCGATTCCGGCCGTGCTCGCCTACAACGTCTTCGTCCGTGCCAATCGCGTGACCAACGCGCAGTTCGACGAATTCGCGCACGACCTGCACGATTTCTTCGCGACCGGTTCGCGTGTGGACCTCGGCGCCGCGGCGACGATCGCCGCGCCGAAGCCGGGTCCGGCGGCAGCGCCGAGGAAGTAAGTCATGGCGTTCAGTGCAGGCGGCAGCACCGGCGGAGTGATGGCGGAAATCAACGTCACGCCGCTGGTCGACGTGATGTTGGTGCTGCTGATCATCTTCATGATCACGGCGCCTTTGGCCGCGCACAAGATCAAGGTCGAGCTGCCGATTGCCAGCCTGGAGCGTCCGCCAGACGAGGCCGCGAACCAGCCGATTACGCTGACCGTCAAGGATACCGGCGACTTGTACTGGAACGACGAGCCGATCACCGAAGCGACGATGCAGGCGCAGCTGCGCGTGGTCGCGCAGCGCCAGCCGCAGCCGGAAGTGCAGATCCGTGCCGACAAGGAAACCGAATATCAGGTGATCCAGACCGTCATGGGTGATGCGAAGAACGCCGGCATCGCCAAGCTCGGCTTCATCACCCAGGCGCACGGCAAGGGCGCCGGCGAATAAGTTTACGAGGTATTCGAAATGGCATTTACAAAAAGCGCCGGTGCCGGCCCAATGGCCGACATCAACGTGACGCCGCTAGTCGACGTCATGTTGGTGCTGCTGATCATCTTCATGATCACCGTGCCGATGATGTCGCACAAGATACCGATCGACTTGCCGATTCCCGTTCCGCCGCCGCCGGTGCCGCCGCCACCGCCGCCGGAGCCGGTCAAGCTCATCGTGCAGGCAAACGGCCAGCTGTTCTGGAACGAGGAGCCGATTACCGAGGAAGCATTGCAGGCACAGTTGCGCGTGATCGGCAGTAAGGCGAAGGATCAGCAGCCCGAACTCGACATCAAGCCGGACCGCAACGCGAAGTACCAGCTCGTCGCCACGGTGATGGCCGATGCGAAGAACGCCGGCATGATCAAGATCGGTTTCGTCTCATCGGGCGAATAACCGGGTTACATGCCGAACCACGAAACGCCGCGGCCATCGCGGCGTTTTGCTTTTTATGGCTAGCTCACGCGGCGAGAATTTTCAGATACTCCTGCACGGTCGGGGTAAGTCCTGCATACAGTGCTTCGCCGATCAGCGCGTGGCCAATCGACACTTCTGCCAAATGCGGAATCGCACGTTTGAGGGCGCCGAGGTTGGCCTGGCTGAGATCGTGTCCGGCATTCACGCCCAGCCCCGCTGCCTGCGCGCGCTCAGCTGCGCGCGCGCAGGCATCGAGCTCGCGCGCGTAATGCCCAAGCGCAAACGCTTCGGCATAAGGTCCGGTATACAATTCCACACGCTCCGCACCGAGTTCGGCGGCGCGTTCGATATCCGCCGCCGCGGCGTCCATGAATAGGCTCACGCGGGCGCCAGATGCTTGCAGTTGCGCAATCAGCGGTTTCAGCCGCGCGGCATCCCGCTGCAGATCAAAGCCGTGATCTGAGGTGATCTGGCTGTCGCTGTCGGGCACCAGCGTGCACTGCGTCGGTCGCGTGCGTTCCACCAGCGCGAGCAAGCCGGGGTAGCCATCGCGCGGCGGGGCGAACCCATTGCCTTCGATATTGAATTCCACCCTGCTGCGGCACAGCTCGCCGAGCAACCGCACATCCTCCGGCCAGATGTGGCGGCGATCCGGGCGCGGATGCACGGTGATGCCAGCGGCGCCGGCGGCGATGCAGGTTTGCGCGGCGCGACACACATCCGGTTCGCTGCCGCCACGCGAATTGCGCAATACGGCGATCTTGTTGACGTTGACGCTGAGCAGGGTCATGTCCACATTCTACTTCGGCGCTGGCGCGGTCCAGGCCACGCGCGGTGCATGGCGATCCAAACCGGCCAGACTCAATATCAGCGCATTGACGCTGCCCTTGTCGCCGCGCTTGATCGTGACCTCGCAGCTGCCGTCCGCATCGGCGTAGCGATCGCGAGCGATCGCGAACAACGCCAGCGGCGGGCGCCCGGTCATTTGCAGCGAGAGCGCATTGTCACGTACGCGAATGCGCACGAGCGTATCGGCCCCCAATTGATAATCGCCGGCCGCTTCGCCAAGCATCTTCGCGTCGACCGCGACCGCCGCGCGCGCCACACCGGGTGCATGTTCGCTCAGGCGCCGCGCCTGCATGTGCACGCCTCCGATATTGACGACCGCGCCGGTGACCTTGTGGTTTTCGCGATCGAACGCCAGCGCGAGTGTTTCCCCGGCAAACGCGTCCTCGGCGACCGGCCGCAGGGTTTGTGCGGGCTGGCCGCGAAACTGCACCGTCATGCCTTGCGTGCCGGCGCGCACGATGAATTCGTTGCTGCCCGCACTGTACAGCCCGGGATAATCTTCCCACGCCACTTTTGCCGGCGCCTGCAGCGGCGCGATCGGCAGCGGCGGTGGCGCATGTTGTTCCAGCCAGGCAATGCCGAGCGCGCTCAAATCCACATCGCTGTTGCCGAGCAGCACGAGCGCCTGCTGGCGATCGGTGCGAAAACCCAGGAACGTGGCAAAGCCGGCCGTGCGGCTCGCGCGCCATACCAGCGGCCAGGTCTGCTCGCCGTCGCTGACCTCGACGGTATTCCAACCCAGACCGATATCCTGCTTCGCGCCGGTTTGCGGCTGGCGAGCGAGCAGCAGCGCGGCGCGCAGTTTGGATGATTGCGGTTGCAGATTCTGCTGCAGGAACGTCAGCAGATCGCTGACGTTCGAGCGCAGACCCGCCGCGCCGGCGAGTGCACCGAAATGCCAGTGCGGTGCAGCGACGCCTTGCATCGTGTGTCCCGGAAGCAAACCCAGGCTGTCGTCGAAGCCGGTGTGCTGCAGTCCGAGCGGCTTCAGGATCTTCGCGTCGAGCAGGTCGGCATACTTTTGACCATAGCAGCGGCCGAGCAGCTCGCCGAGCAAGCCGGCATCCAGCGCGGAATACGCAGGCGTCGTGGACTCGGGGCGCCGATAATTGGCGAGCAACGCGTATAAATCCTGCGTCGAATAATCCGCGTACGGGTCGTCGGCATTCGCCGGCAGCAGATTCGGTGGCAGCGCCGGCAGCCCCGCCCGATGCGCGACCAATTGTTGCAGTGTGTTCGCGCCGAGCCCGGGATCGGCGATCGCGATGTCCTTAGGCAGCAACTCGCGCACTGTTGTCTGCAGGCGCAGCTTGCCGTCGATTGCGGACTGCGCGAGCAGCAAGCCAGTGAATATTTCCGTCGCCGCGCCGATCTCGAATGCGCTGGCGAGATCGGGCTGGGCGTCACGACCGAAAAACCAGGTCTGGCGTTGACCCGCGTCGAGCCAGCCCGCCGCGACCTGCTCGTATACGCCGGCATCGACACCGTGCTGCAGATGCTGCCGGTATTCGGCGAGCGCTATCGGCTGCGCCTGCGCGACCGCGGCGACGATGGCAAGGGTTAGCGCCAACAGCGTTCGTTTCAGAAGCGGGATTCTCGCGTGAGTTGAGCACGCGAAGAATAGCCGAATACGCAACGATCAAAGGCCATCCAAGCCACACGCCAATGCCCGCATGGTCTTCCCGGGCCGACGCTTTGCGGGATCCGCTACGGACAGTCTTCGGGCACTTCGCGCCAGGCCACCGGATCCCAATAGCCGCCGCGACTGATCTCGCCGACCCTGCCGGTATGCAGTTGCGCGGCGATCATCGTCGTCGTGCCGGGTTTGACTTCCACCGTCAGCGCTTTGTACGAGTGATTGCGTGTGCGCCAAGTCGCGATCGGACCGGCGCCCATGAAGTTGGTCGGAATATCCTCGGACACCAGCAGGTGATGCTCGCCAGCGCTGAGCCGATACGTTTCGTGACCGCTCGGACCCGGGCTCGTGCCATCGATCAAAATCAGCTTGGCGTGATATTGCTGCGCGCTCGGCGGTGAGACATCGAACGTGCTGATGCGGCCGCAGGCGCCGGACGCTGCCGTCGCCGCGGCGGGTGGCGCATCGGCCGCAGCGGCGAGCGCGGTCGAACCGACTTCCAGGCTCAGCGCCGGCAGCAATACGCTGTGTACCGGCGCATTCAACGCCAGCAGATTGCCTTCGCGCTGCACGTCGAGCTGCAGCGGCGTTGCATCGGGCAGATCGTCGACCGCGGATTTCAATGTCGACGCGGCCAGCGCGTGCCCGGCGTCGTCGGCGCCGAGATTGCGCAAGGACGTGCCGTTCACACCGACGAGCACATCGCCAGGGCGCAGACCAAGCCGTTCGGCGGTGCTGCCCGGCGTCGTGCCGAGCACGCGCAAGCCTTCGCGGGCGCGCTCCGCACTCGTCGAATCGATCAGCACGCCCAGATCCGACACGCGTTGCGGCGGCTGTTCCAGACGCAGGTGCAGGTCTTCCGGATGCTGGCCCAGTGCACCGCTGGCGGCCATGTGGGTGAGCAAAGCCTGCACGTCCTGGCGCAGGTGCTGTTCGGCGCTGCCGCCGCGCGCCGCAGTTTGTGCATGCGCAGGTTGCGCGAGCTGCGCATCCGCGGCGTACGTCGCCACGCAGGCCAGAAACGAAGTCGGGATCAGGAGTTTTCTTTTCATGGCGCTACCTCAAATCAAATACGGGTCAGGCGAACCTGCTGCTGGCGCGCGCTCAGCAACGTGCCGAGCAGGTCGCTGCGCTGCTTCCACAGCGGCGTCAGTTCATTCGCCGGCGCGCTGCGGTCATAGGCGGCCTGCAGTGCCGCATCGATGCGCACGAGTTCCGCATCGACCGTGCCGTTGGCGTCGCCGCGCGCAGCCAATGCATTGAGCTGGATTTCCAGCGCCTGCGCGCGTGCCTGCCAGTCGATCGCTGGCGTCGGTTTGGCCAGCCAGACCGGACCGAGCACGGCCAGCGCGAGCAGCGCCGCCGCCGCCAGTCCGGCGCCGGTCCAGCGCTGCCTGCGGCGGCGTTGTTGCCGCGCCAGATGCGCTTGCGCAATACGCGGCCACAGGTCCATGCCTACATGCGTGGTTTCTGCGGAGGGCAGGCGCTGCACGATCTCGTGCAGGTTCAATTCTTGTTCGGCCATGGCAATACCTGTGCGGACATCGGGGTGGCGCTGACCAGCGAGTTGAGGCGCTTGAGCGCCCGTGCCAGCACCGACTTGGAATAACTCTCGCTCTGTCGGAATAACGTGGCGAGTTCGGAGTGCGTATAACCTTCCAGCTCATGCAGCACGACCACCGCGCGCGCGCGCGGCGGCAGACGCGCGAGCAGCGAGCCGGTATCGACGATTTCGGCGGCGTCCATGTCGGCGCTTGCTGCATTCGCGAAGATCGCCTCGGCATCGTCCTCGCCGGAATGGCGCTGCCGGCGCAGCTGATCGATGCAGGCATTCACGGTCAGGCGCTTGAGCCAGGCCCCAAATGGGGCATCGCCGCGATAGCTGCGGATCGTATCCATCATTTTCAGAAATACCTCTTGGACCATGTCCTCGGCCTGCTGCCGCTGCCCGAGGACGCGCAATGCAAGCTGGAAGCAGGCGCGGCCAAAATAGCGATAGAGTTCCGCAAAAGCCTGCATGTCGCCGCGCTGCGCGCGCGCCAGGACCATCGCCTCAACTTCGCGGGCAAATCCCGTGCTCGGGTCGGCAGCAGCGTTCATTGGCTCAAAGACGGACGGCAGGGCCCGATCGTTGCAATCAATAATGCGGGAGCCGGATTTCCTGGACTCTCGTCTTGGTGACCACAAAGATGATATTGCCACCTTCGCGGTTGACCTGCAGCCGGACGCCGGTGTCGTCGACGCCGAGCACGAAGCCGCCGATTTTCTTGCCGCCTTCGGTGATCACCTGCACGTAGCGGCCGACGACCGAGCCGAGGCGCCCGAAATCGATGACATCGTAGCTTTTCTGTTCGGGTTCGCTTTCGGGCAACGGCTCGAAAACCGCCGGTTTCCACACCATTGCCAGTAGCGGGTCCGGCGGTGCCGCGGCGGAAGGACCGAGCGCCGCGGCGGGAGCGGATTTGGCATCCCGTTTCGGCGGCGGCGCGAACGGCGGCGTAATCGCAGCCAGGCGCGCCTCTTCACGATCCAGAGCGTGCAGGCCGAGATTGTCGCGCGTGGCTTTCACCGTGGCGCTAGCCTCAGCGGGCTTGGTCGGTATCGGCAAAGCGGGCGTGGCTACGGCTGGTGCGGGAGTCGCCGCCGCGGCAAGCGGCGCAGCGGGTGCCGGCGGTGGCGCTGCAACGGGAGCCGGTGTCGCGGTCGGTTTCGGCGGCGTGGTAACAGCCGGCGTCACTGCGGTCGGGGCCGGAGGAGCGGAGGCCATGGGCGCCGGATGGGCGTTAACGGGCGCAGCTGCGACCGCTGCAGGAGGAGGCGCCGCCGCAGTCGGCGTCGATGCTATCGCCGCTGGTTCGGCCGGTGTGATCGGCGCCTCTTCGGGCGCCGGCGTGAACGCGACGCGGAACATGATCGGCGGCTTGTCCTGGTAACGCGCGGTGACATTGAGCTGTCGCAGCAGGTCCTCGGGCGCGCTGCGCAGCCCGGCGACGACGAAACCGGCACTCGGCAGGCTCAACAAGCTGGCCCGGCCGCCGTGCTCGAGCAGGGTGCGGTAAAGCTGCACGAGCTCGCCACTGGGTTCGGCGCGCTTGGCCTTCAGCAGTTCCTGCACGGCGCTGATGTGGCGTTCGATGAACTGCGCGGGGCTTGCACTGGCGGTACGCTGGGCACAGAACTGATTGCGCTTGGCCAGAAAATCCATATCCGTGTAGGTCGCCGCAACCTGCTCGAGATGGGCATGGTCCCACATGGGCATTTGTGCGATCGCCGCTGCATCGAATTTCTTCAGATCCACTTCGATATCGAGCTTCGAGAATCCCGGTGCCTGCAGGTTCAACACCAGATTCAACGTCTGCTGCGCGGCGTCGTAGCGATAGTCCAGCCGTTCATGGCTGGCTCCTGGCGCAGCACCGAGGTGCTGGTAGTCGGCGTCGCTCAGACTGCCAGCGCAGCCGGCGGCCGGGAATGGCACGAACGTGGCCGGGTCGAACAGCTGCGGATCCAGCCATGGCAGCGGCGGCAGCTTCAAACCGTCGGCACTGACGCTGAATTGCGCCGGCAGGCTGGTGCCGCCGAACAGGGCGTGGCCGAGCAGCCAGAACAAGCTCGGTGCCTCGAACACGACACTGTCGGCGCGGTATACGTGGTGGCCCGCGTCGACGCTGACCTTGTCCAGCGTGACGCTGCCGTCCAGCCCAGCGGAAATGCCGTCGTACTTGACCGCGGCGTACGGCGCCAGCGCGGCGACCATGCGCGCGGCGTCACCGCCGACCGCCCACCAGGCGAGCAGCTTCATTACGCCAGCGACCAACAACCCGGCCAGCGCAAAATTACGCAGCAGTTTCAGCATCAGGAAATCCGCGCCAAGAGTCCCAACTTATCCGGATTGTGCCGTCGCGGCAATGGCCTGCGTCACGAATCCGCGCACTCGCAGCGGTTGTCCGCGCCAGGCCAGCGCGCCAAGATGCGCCGGGTCGGGTTCCAGCGCCAGCAGCTGCCAGCCGGCGTCGGCGCGCACACCGAGCACTTGCGCTTGCGCGGACAGTTCGAATTCGAGGCGGGCCAGCCCGGTGCCGATGCCTGCGCCCGAGCATTTGAGCACCGCTTCCTTACACGTCCACAGACGCAGGAATGCCGCTTGCTGCGCCGCTTCGGGCTGCGCCGCAAGGGCCTGCGCTTCGCGCGGCATGAACCAGCGCTGCGCCAGTTCCGTCAGCGCGCGCGTGCGCCGCTGCGCTGGCTCCAGGTCTACGCCGAGTGCGGTCCGGCGGCTCACGCCGAGCAGCAGTGCCGTGCCGGCGTGCGACAGGTTGAACTCCAGGGCAGTATCGGCGAGGCGCGGCTTGCCGTGCTCGCCGCGTTCGAAGCGCAGTGTCTGCGGCGCTATGTCCAGGTAGGCGCCAAGCAGGGTGCGAACCATGGGCGCATCCGTCGCTGCGCGCAGTTTTTGCCAATGTGGAAAAAACCACAAGTGGATTTCGTCGTCGCCGAGTGCGGGCGGCACAGCGGCGACCGCGAAATCGGCGGGGGTGAGCAGTTGCATGCGGCTATGCTCGAATGCGCGCGCGGTGCGGTCAAGCGCGGCGTTTTGCGGCGGCGCAAGGCGCATCATCCGCTCAGCGCGACTAGAATCGGCGGCGAGGTGGCGCGGAGAACATTTTGATTTCAGGCGCGGTCCTGCTGCTGGTCTCGCTGCTCTACGTCGGCGCGCTGTTTGCGCTTGCCTACTGGGGGGATCGGCGCCCGCTGTATCCGAATCGGGCCTGGCTGCGGCCGCTGGTCTACGGGCTCGCGCTCGCCGTGTACTGCTCGTCCTGGACGTTCTACGGCGCAGTCGGCAGCGCGGCTTCCTCGAGCCTGTCGTATTTGCCGATCTATCTCGGTCCCATTCTGCTGTTCGTGTTCGGCGTCGGCCTGCTGCGGCGGCTGACGCTGGTGGCGAAACAGCGCAACATCACCTCGATTGCCGATTTCATCGCCGCACGCTTCGGCAAGTCGCAGCGCCTCGCCGCGCTCGTCACCGTCATCGCCGTCACCGCGTCGGTGCCGTATCTCGCGCTGCAATTCAAGGCCGTGGCGATGAGCATTCACGTGCTCGGCGGTGCTGCCCCCGCGCGCCTGCCGTTGATCAACGACAGTGCGTTGTGGATCGCGGCCGTGCTCGCGCTGTTCGCGATGTTGTTCGGTACGCGCCAGATCGACGCGACCGAGCACCACCACGGCATGATGCTGGCGATCGCTGCGGAATCGCTGGTAAAGCTGATTGCCTTCATCGTCATTGGCCTCTACGCACTCTCGCTGCACGGCCTCGGCGACACCCTCACCGCGCCGCTGCACGAGCTGGCGACGCAGGGCTTGCCGAGTGGCTTCGTTGCGCAGACCCTGCTCGCCTACGTCGCGATTTTCTGCCTGCCGCGCCAGTTCCAGGTCGGCGTCGTGGAATGCGAGGATCCGGCCGACGTCGGCCGCGCGCGCCTGTTGTTCCCGCTGTACCTGCTGCTGATCAGCGCGTTCGTATTGCCGATCGTTGCCGCTGCCGTGCCCCTCGCGCAAGGTCACCAGGTGCCCGCGGACGGCTATCTGCTGTGGCTGCCATTGACGCAGCATCACGAGGGTCTGGCGCTGCTCGCCTACGTCGGCGGTTTTTCCGCGGCTACGGGCATGGTCATCGTGGAAACGGTCGCGCTGTCGATCATGATCAGCAACGATCTGGTCATGCCGGCGCTATTGCGCGTGCGCGCGCTGCGCCTGGAACAGCGCGCCGATTTGTCCTCGCTCGTGCTGATGGTGCGCCGCATTTCGATCATCGCGATGGTCGCGCTCGCGTACGCTTACTACCGCGCCAGTGCGCAAAGCGCCAACCTGGCCTCGATCGGCCTGCTCGCGTTCGTCGCGCTCGCGCAGTTCGCGCCGGCGATTGTCAGCGGCTTGTACTGGCGTGGCGCGAGCCGCATCGGCGTCGGCACCGCGCTGATCGTCGGCTTCGGCGTGTGGGCCTACACGTTGCTGCTGCCGAGCATAGCCGCTGCCGGCTGGATATCGAGCAGCTGGATCGACACCGGCCCGCTCGGCGTCGGTTGGCTGCGGCCGCATGCGTTGTTCAATCTGCAGGGCTGGGATACGGTGACGCACGGCACGTTCTGGTCGCTGTTCGCGAACGTCGGCTGCCTGGTGTTTCTGTCGCTGCGCTTTCGACCCGGCGTGGATGAGCGTCTGCGCGCATCCGGTTTCGTCGATCCCTACGCAGACAAGGTGACGGCTGCGCCCGATTGGCGCGGCCGCATCCATGTCGCCGACCTGCGCGCGCTGGCCGGCCGCATCATCGGCGAGCGTGGCACCGAACGCGCGTTCGACGAGTACGTCGCCGACACAGGTCGGCGCCTGCAGGATTCGGATTTCGCCGACCGTTCGCTGTTGCAGTTCACCGAGCGTCTGCTTGCCGGCGCAATCGGCGCCGCGTCGGCGCGACGCATGCTGACCAGCGCGTTGCGCGGTACCGGCCTGGACTTGAGCGAAGCGGCGCTGCTGCTCGACGAGACGTCGCAACAGTTGCGCTTCAACCGCGAACTGCTCGGCGTCACGTTCGAGAACATGAGCCAGGCGATCAGCGTCGTCGACGCCGAGCTGCGCATCGTCGCCTGGAACCGGCGCTACGCCGATTTGTTCGCCTACCCGGACGGCTTCGTCTACGTCGGCCGGCCGGTCGCCGACTTGATCCGCTACAACGTGCAACACGGTCTGCTCGGCGGCGATGTCGAGGAACTGGTGCAACGCCGCCTGCGCCACTTGCGCACTGCGCAGCGGCATGTGTTCGCGCGCGAGCTGCCGGACGGCCGCGTCATCGAGACGCACGGCGAACCGCTGCCCGGTGGCGGCTATCTGACGACGTTCACCGATATCACCGCATACAAACACGCCGAACGCGCACTGCGCGAAGCGAACGAAACGCTGGAGCAACGCGTGGCCCAGCGCACGCACGAATTGCGCGACGCGTTGCGCGCGCAGGAGCAGGCCAAGAGCCAGGCCGAAGCGGCGCACGCGAGCAAGACGCGTTTTTTCGCCGCCGCGTCGCACGATCTGCTGCAGCCGCTGAATGCCGCGCGGCTGTTCACCTCGGCGCTGCGCCAACAGCCGCAGCTCGAAGACGAAGCGGCACTGCTCGCCGAACGCATCGACGCTTCGTTCAAGGCCGCCGAGGACCTGCTCGACGCGCTGCTCGAAGTGTCGCGGCTGGACGCCGGCAAATATCAGCCGGATATCGCGACGTTCAGCTTGAGCCAGATCATCGAGCCGATGCGCGATCAGTTCTCGGTGATCGCCGCCACGCGCGGCTTGCAGCTGCATGTGGTGCCGACACGTCTGGTCGTGCGCAGCGACGCGCAACTGCTGCGGCGCATCGTGCAGAACTTCCTATCCAATGCGCTGCGCTACACGCGCCGTGGCGGCGTCCTGCTCGGCGTGCGCCGGCGCGGCAACAGCGCCAGCATCGAGGTCTGGGACAGTGGTCCGGGCATCAGCGCCGAACATCTGCATGTGATCTTCAACGAGTTTCAGCGTCTGGAGCGGCCTTCGCCCTGGGGTGAAAAGGGGCTTGGCTTGGGTTTGGCGATCTGCGAGCGCATGGCGCGCATCCTCGACCATGAATTGAGCGCGGAATCCTGGCCCGGCCGCGGCAGCCGCTTCGCGATTCGCGTGCCGATCGAAAGCGCCGCAGCGGTCAGTGCCGCGCGCGCGCGCGCGCCGAGCACGCCGGTCGACAGCCTGCCGCCGGACCTGCACGTGTTGTGTCTGGATAACGACAGCGCGATTCTCGATGGCATGGTCGCGCTGCTCGCCCGCTGGAACGTGCATTGCCAGATCTCGAGCAACATCGAGGAAGCATGCGCCGCCGTTGCTGTCCGCCGCCCCGACCTGATCCTCGCCGATTACCACCTCGACGACGCGACCGACGGTCTCGCCGCGCTCGATCTGCTGTGCACCGATTCGGCGATACCGGGTGCGCTGATCACGGCCGATACCAGCCCGGATCTGAAGCAGCAGGCGCGTGCGCGCGGCTATCCGGTGCTGCAGAAGCCGGTCAAGCCCGCGGCATTGCGCGCGCTGATGGCACACCTCACGCGCAGGTTGGATACGATCTCGGCGGGTGCTTAATCCGCGACGTGTGCGACGCGGGCCACCGCGCCCGGGTCGAGCGCGAGCTGGCTCGCGCACAGCGCGACTTGCGTGCGGTTGGAGACGCCGAGTTTGCGCATGATCGCCGTCATGTGCGCTTTGATCGTCGCTTCGGAAACGCCGAGCTCGAACGCGATCTGCTTGTTGAGCATGCCTTCGGCGATCATGCCGAGCACGCGGAATTGCTGCGGCGTGAGTTCGGCGACACGCGCCGCGACATTGACTTCGTCGGGCTTGAGCGCAGCCGGCGTCGCGGCCAGATGCGGCGGCAGCCAGACGTCGCCATCGAGCACGCGGCGCACCGCTTCGCCAATCGTCTCTACCGACGCGGATTTCGGGATGTAACCGGAGGCGCCATGCGCAATCGCACGGCGCACGGTTGCGGCCTCTTCCTGCGCCGAAACCACGATGATCGGCAGGCCCGGATATTGACCGCGCATGTAGGCGAGTGCGGAAAATCCATTTGCGCCGGGCATCTGCAAATCCAGCAGCAACAGATCCGCTTGCGTATGCGCCTCGACCAGCGTCTGCAGTGCCGGCACGCTGTCGGCATCCAGCAGCAACGCGTCGGGTATCGCCTGGCTCAGCGCATGCTTGAGCGCATCGCGGAACAGCGGATGATCGTCGGCGATCAGGATTTCGCGCATTCGATTCTCAGCGCACCAGCCGCTCGCCGACCAGGTTCTGCACGACCGACGGATCGGCGAGCGTGGAAATGTCGCCGAGCTGGTCCGGCGCGTTTTCGGCAATCTTGCGCAGGATGCGCCGCATGATCTTGCCCGAGCGCGTTTTCGGCAGGCCCGGCGCCCACTGAAGGTAATCCGGCGTGGCGATCGGGCCGATCTCCTTGCGCACATGCGCGATGAGTTCCTTGCGCAGGCTGTCGTCCGCGGCCACGCCGTTTTTCAGCGTGACATAGGCGTAAATGCCCTGGCCCTTGATGTCGTGCGGACAACCCACGACCGCGGCTTCGGCCACTTTCGGATGCGCGACAAGTGCGCTTTCCACTTCCGCCGTGCCGAGACGATGGCCGGAAACATTGATCACGTCGTCGACGCGGCCGGTAATCCAGTAATAGCCATCCGCATCGCGGCGCGCGCCGTCGCCGGTGAAGTAGGTGCCGGGATAGGTCTTGAAATAGGTATCGATGAAGCGCTGATGATCGCCGTACACGGTGCGCATCATGCCGGGCCAGGCATCCAGCAGCACGAGATTACCCTCGGCTTCGCCGTCCAGGACTTTCCCGTTCGCATCGACGATCGCGGGCTGCACGCCGAAGAATGGCTTGGTCGCCGAACCCGGTTTCTGATCGATCGCGCCGGGCAGCGGCGTGATCAAGATGCCGCCGGTCTCGGTCTGCCACCAGGTGTCGACGATCGGGCAGCGGCCATCGCCGACCACGCGCCAATACCATTCCCAGGCTTCCGGGTTGATCGGCTCGCCAACCGTACCGAGCAGGCGTAAAGACGTCCGTTTCCATTTCTTTACCGGCGCTTCGCCTTCGCGCATCAGCGCGCGGATCGCGGTCGGCGCGGTGTAGAACAAGGTGACCTTGTGCTTGTCGATCACTTGCCAGAAACGGCCGGCGTCGGGGTAGTTCGGCACGCCTTCGAACATCAGCGACGTCGCGCCATTGGCGAGCGGCCCGTAGACGATATAGCTGTGGCCGGTAACCCAGCCGACGTCGGCCGTGCACCAGTAGATATCGTCTTCGCGCAGATCGAACACGCATTCGTGCGTGTAGCTCGCG
>Ga0070666_10000198_pt1 | contig 40959 bp, 32 predicted proteins | sample KBSS23metaG_FD_64677 | JGI IMG/M metagenome (GOLD analysis project Ga0070666, IMG submission 64677) | Switchgrass rhizosphere microbial communities from Kellogg Biological Station, Michigan, USA - KBS S2-3 metaG | ecosystem: Host-associated > Plants > Roots > Rhizosphere > Soil ... | reverse complement strand
TCGCAGAGCCTCGAGGACATCGCGCGCCAGGTGTTCGAGGCGTTTCCGTGCCCGATCCTGCGCATCGAGTTCGAGCGCGAGCGCGTCTGGCAGATCAGCGCGATCAAGCCGACGGGCCTGCACACGCTGTCCGATCCGCAGGAAGACGCGTTCGCGCACGAGCTCGACAAGTTCTCGAAAAAACTCTGGCGCAAGCCGCGTGCGCGCCGCCAGTATCGCTACGACATCGCCATGCTCGCCGACGCGAACGAAGCGATGCCGCCGTCGAACAAGCGCGCGCTCAAGGCGTTCGTCGAAGCCGGCAAGGAAATCGGCATCGAAGTGGAGCCGGTCACGAAGAACGACTATTCGCGCCTGGCCGAATACGATGGCCTGTTCATCCGCGAAACCACTGCGATCGACAGTCACACCTACCGCTTCGCCAACAAGGCCGAGAAGGAAGGCATGATCGTCATCGACGATCCCGGCTCGATTCTCAAGTGCACGAACAAGATCTACCTGCACGACCTGCTGCGTTCGCGCAAACTGCCGACACCGCGCACCGAGATTATCTATCGCGACGATGCCAAGCGCCTGGCCGAACTGCCCGATCTGCTCGGTTTTCCGATCGTGCTGAAGATTCCCGACGGCTCGTTCTCGCGCGGCATCGTCAAAGTGGAAAGCGTCGAGCAATTGAAGACGGCCGTCGACGACCTGTTCCAGCACACCGCGCTCGTCATCGCCCAGGAGTTCATGTACACGACGTTCGACTGGCGCGTCGGCATTCTCGACGGCCAGGCGCTGTATGCCTGCCAGTACTTCATGTCGCGCGGCCACTGGCAGATCTACAACCACGGCCAGAACGCGGCGCAGAAATCCGGCGGCTTCAAGACCTTGCCAGTGCGCGAAGCGCCGAACGAAGTGATCAAGCTCGCGCTCAAGGCCACCGGTCTGATTGGCGACGGGCTCTACGGCGTGGATCTGAAGCAGGCCGGCGAGCGCACCGTCGTCATCGAAGTCAACGACAACCCGTCGATCGATGCCGGCGTGGAAGACGCCTATCTCGGCGAAGATCTGTACCGGCGCATCATGGAGGAATTCCTGCGCCGCATGGAGCGCAAGCGGCTCGGCATCACGGATTGACTGTCGCCAGCCGCGGTGTGCGACGCGACACGCGCCGCGTATGCAGGCGCCGCGCCTGTTGCGCGGATCGGCGCCGGCGCCGCAAACGTGCGAGCCACGCGCGCGACGCGACGCCCAAGCGCACACGATGCAGAACGGCCAGGTCGAGCGCCGGCGCGACCAACAGCCAGAACGGCAGCCAGCCCCAGAACGGATCGCGACCGCGCAAAGCCGGCACACAGGCGAATGCCAGCGCGCCCAGCGCGAACCATATCCACAGCGCCGTCATCGCGGGATGGCGCGGATCAGTGCTCGAACGAATCATCTGCGAGTCTCCCTCGTGGTGGCGATGTCGCACTCTCTCGCAGCGCGATCTCAGCGCCTGAGACCGACACGCTGCGCATGTCTATAATCGGATCGACAACCTGGATCGCTCGTGGATACGGAAACCTCGCCCTTCCTGCAATACGCCGTGATGTTTCTCGCCGCCGCGGTCGTCGCCGTGTCGATTTCGCGGCGCTATGGACTCGGCGCCGTACTCGGCTATCTGGCCGCCGGCGCGCTGATCGGTCCGCATCTGCTGAACCTCACGCCCGACATGCGTCAGGCCAGCGAGCTGTCCGAGCTCGGCGTGATCCTGCTGCTGTTCGTAATCGGCCTGGAACTGTCGCCGCAACGCCTGTGGGTGATGCGGCGCGCGGTATTCGGCGCCGGCTTGCTGCAAGTCGTGCTGAGCGCACTCGTGCTCGGCGGCGCAGCGCTGCTCGCCGGACTCACGCGCAATAGCGCACTGGTCGTCGGTCTCGGTCTGGCGTTGTCGTCCACTGCGCTCGGCTTGCAGATTCTCGCCGAGCGCAAACAGGTGCAGAGTCCACACGGGCGGCTTGCGTTCGCGATCCTGCTGTTCCAGGACCTGGCGGCGATTCCTATCCTCGCGCTGATTCCGCTGCTCGGCACGCACGCGACGGCAACGAGCGCCAGCGACCAGGTGCTTGCGGCGCTGCGCATCATCGGCGTGATTGCCGCCGTAGCCGTGGGTGGCCGCTATCTGCTGCGCCCGGTATTCCGCGTCGTCGCCGGCACCAAGATCGCCGAAGTGTTCACGGCAACGGCGTTGCTCGTCGTGCTCGGCACGGCCTGGCTGATGCAGCTCGCACACATCCAGATGTCGCTCGGCGCGTTTCTCGCCGGCTTGCTGCTCGCCGATTCGGAATACCGCCACGAGATCGAAGCGCAGATCGAGCCGTTCAAGGGCCTGCTGCTCGGCCTGTTTTTCCTTAGCGTCGGCGTGTCGCTGGATCTGGATCTCGTGCGTCAGCAGCCGCTGCTGATCGGCGCAATCGTGCTGTGCATGCTGGTACTGAAATCGACCGTGCTGCTGGCCTTGAGCAAGCTGTCCGGCAAGGTCGATTTTGCGGAAAGCCTGCGGCTGGCCGCCGTGCTCGCCGGCGGCGGCGAATTTGCGTTCGTCGTGTTCAATCTCGCCCAGGACCGCGACCTGCTCGATGTGCACCAGCACGATCTGCTCGTCGTCGCCGTGACGCTGTCGATGGCGCTGACGCCACTGGCAGTGATCGCTGCGTCGCGTTGGCTGGCCACCCAGAAGGCGGCGCCGCAACGTGCGTTCGATGAAATCGCCGACGAGCATCCGCGCGTGATCATCGCCGGCTATGGCCGTATGGGACAGATCGTCGCGCGCGTGCTGCGCGCGCAACACGTGCCGTTCACGGCACTCGAAGCGTCAGTGGAACAGGTGGATTTTTCGCGCCGCTTCGGCAGCAACATCTATTTCGGCGATCCGAGCCGGCCCGAGCTGCTGCGTGCGGCGGGTGTGGAAAAGGCCGAAGTGTTCGTGCTGGCCACCGACGACCCGGAAGCGAATCTGCGTACTGCGCGTCTGGTGCGGCGCATGTTTCCGCATCTGAAGATCGTCGCGCGCGCGCGCAACCGCCAGCATGCCTTCCGGCTGATGGACCTGACCATCGACGATGTCGTGCGCGAGACTTTGCATTCGAGTCTGGAGATGACGCGCCTCGTCCTGATCGATCTTGGTCTGGAGCCCGCGACCGCAGCCGAACGCGTGGAGAAATTCCGCGCGCACGACGCCACTCTGCTGCAGTCGCAATACCTGGTCTATGACGACGACGCCGCACTCGTGCAGTCGACGAAGGATGCGTTGGAGGATCTGGAGCGCCTGTTCGAAGCCGATCGCGCCAGCGATGCGGCAGCTTTGAAGTAGCAGCTAGGCCGGCGCGCGCCAGCCTTGCGCCGCGGGCAGCGCGAGTTCGCTGGCCACGTCGATGAAGCCGAGCAGGTGGGCGATTTCGCGCGGCGTGCGTTCGAGCATGTCGCAGCGCTGCGGGTCGGCGTCGGCAGCGCGCAGCGCGCGCGCCGGCAATAGCAGACCGTGCATCGCACAGGCGTGCAGCGCGCCGACGCCGCGGTTGTCCTGCGCATTCACGTCGACACCGCGCTTGAGCAATAGCGGCAGCAGCGTGAGCAACTGTTTCTGGTCCGCCGCGGTGCGCGCCGGCGCATGCGCGCCGAGCAACAGCGTCAGCGCGGTTTGTCCCGCCGCGTTGCGCGCGTCGGCGGTGGCGCCCGCGGCCAACAACAACTCCAACGTCTGCCGTGCGCGTTCGCTGTCGCGCCCGGCAAAGGCGAATTGCGCCGCGGCGTGCAAAGCGCGCGTACCCTGCTCGTCGGCGGCATCAATGTCAGCGCCACTGTCGAGCAGGCATTTGACGAACCCCGGCAGGCCGAGCCCGGCGGCGATCATCAGCGCAGTGATATCGCCAGCAAGGCGCTGATCAGCCGCGACGCCCTGGCGCAACAAGGCTTCGAGCACCTCGCCTTGCTGCGCGCTGACCGCCGCGCTGAGCGCGGTGGCGCCGCCGGCCGCACTCTGCGCCGGATCCGCGCCGCGTTCGAGCAGACAGGTGACGACCCCGACCTGACCCTGGCCCGCCGCGCGCACCAGCGCCGGTGCGCCGCGCGCGTCCACGGCATTGGCGGACAACCCGAGCGCGAGCAGTTTTTCCACCGCGGCAACATCGCCGACTGCCGCTGCATCGACGAGATCGGCATCGCGCAGTGCGCGCTGCGGCGGCTTCCATTTCGGCCAGTTGAGCCAGTGCTGCAATTCCGGTTTGGCCAATGCGAGCCCGAGCGGCGTCTCGCCATTCGCCGAGTGCGCTTCCGGATCTGCTCCCGCGCGCAGCAGTGCTTGCAGCAGGGCTTGTGCTCTGCCAGTAGCTGCGCTGAGCGCGTCAAACAATGGCGTGCGGCCCAGATGATCGCGCGTTTGCGGATCGACGCCGCGCGCCAGCAGGCGTTGCGTCAACGTGACACAGCCTGCGGCGACGGCATGGTTCAACGCGTTGCGTCCGTTTGCATCCGCGGCGAAACAGTCCGCGCCACGCTCGATGAGATCCAGCGCGAAGTTTTCCAGAGCCGGCGCTGCGCCTGCCTGCAGCAGCGCAGCGCTGACGCGCAATAGATATTCGCCGCCGCCGATCTGCGCGCCCGCTTCGACCAGTTCGAGCGCTGCCGGCAAGGTTGCGGGCAATTGGGCGAGCACGGCGCGCAGCATGGGCGTACCGTCGGCCAGCGCCGCGTTCGCGTCCAGGCCGTGGTTGAGCAGCCAGCGGCGCGTGGCCGCATCCGAATGGGTGGCCAGATCGACAAACAACAACGCGCGTTCGGCAGGCGGCCATTCGCGCACACTGCCGGCGAACAGCTCGACGACGTTCCAGTTGCCGAAGCGCAGCGCATCCCGCAGGTGCTCAAGCGAGTCCGCTGCGCACGGCGCGTGTTCCTGCGCGTCGCTGACGGTCGCCGGGCGCGGATAGTTCGGATCGAGCAGCGCGACGATGTTCCAGCGCCCCGCGGCAGCAGCGAAATCCACCGCGCGACGGCCATCGGCGACGGCCAGCGAGCGCGCGGCGCCGAGGCCGAGCAGCGCGCGCACCGTATCTTCGCTCGCGCGCTTGGACTGACTGGCAATCATCAGCGCACTGCGCCCGGCATGGTCGACGAGATCGACTGCCGGTTTGTGCAACGCGAGTTCCTCGATTACTTCGCGGGCATCCGCGCGTGCGGCTTCCATCAATGCAGTGGTGCCGTTCCTGTCGCTCGCGTTCGCCGGCGCCCCAGCGTCGAGCAGGGCTTTGACGATCGCCGCATGCCCGTGCAGCGCGGCCGTCATCAGTGCGGTGCGGCCGAGTGCATCGCGCGCATCGACGCGCGTCTTGCGTCGCAGCAGCAATTTGACACCGGTCACGTCATCTTCCGCGCCCGCCGCCGCGGCGATCAGCGCCGGCTGTGCGTGCGCGCATTCCGTTTTCGCGCCGCGTTCGAGCAGAAACCGCACGAGTTCCCAATTCGCCGCTTCGCAGGCGACACCGAGTGGCGTCTGCCCGGCGCGATTGATCGCGTCGAGCGCGGCGCCGGCGTCGCACAGCATCGCCGCCACGATCGGATTCGCCGACAGCGCCGCAAAATGCAGCGGCGTGTCGCCGTCGCCATCGCTGCAATTCGGATTCGCGCCGTTCGTGAGCAACGTCGTCACGGCTTCGGGCCGACCTTCCTGGCTGTCACGCGTCGCTGCGAGCAGCGGTGCGAGTCCGGCATGCGCGCGATTGAGATCGGCGCCGCGGGCGATGAGCCCGCGCAGCAAGCGCATGTCCGGATGTAGCGCCGCGAGCACGAGCAGCGAGCGTTGGTCGCGATCGTCGGCGGGCGGCACCGCATTCGGATCGGCGCCCTGCTCAAGCGCCGAGAGCGCGAGCTTGACTTGGCCAGATCGCACGCAGCGCAGCATCATGCTGTCCAGATCAGCGCCTGCGTCCGGCGCCGGCGCACTATCGACAAGCGGCTCCCCGGTTCGCGCAGCCGCTGCCCCGGCACTTTCATGACGCTCACGACGGCATTCCAGCAGCAATGCCGATGCCGTGCGGCGCAAGATCAGCCAGTGCGCCACTGGCGCGAGAACCAACGCGTACAGCAGCACTCCGTACGGGCGATAAGCCGACGCGATCGGCAATTCCACGCCGGCGATGCTCAATGCGCCTTGCGTGAGTACGAGCAGTGCCGCGGCGACAATCAGGCCGTGGCTGAAGAACAATTCGTTTTCACCGGCCAGGCGGCGCGCAAACGCGACGTTCGACGGCGCTTTGCCGCCGTGCGGAAATCGCCGCGCTGCATCGATTGCGCCCAAACCGAACGCAGGCCACAGATGCCACAGGCTCAACATCGCCAGCACCGCGGCGCCGGAAACGGCAAGCGCCGCACCGAGTGTGGGTTCGTCGCGCAAATGCTGCACCGGATAACCGATCAGCAAGGCCACGACCGCCGCATACAGGACCAGCATGAGCAGGTAGCCGGCGCCGGCATCGACATCCACGCCGATGCGCGGCGTACGGCGCAGTTGCGTCAAGCGTGCAATCGCAATGAAGCACAGGCCGTCAGCGGCCAATAACGCAGCCAGCGCCGACCACGTTTCGAGCCATGCCGCGCTGGCGGAGATGCCGATGGCAGCGACGAACCACGTGACTCCCACCCCTAGGTTCCGGCGCTGCAGAAACGTTTTCGACATCGGACCCGATGACTCGCGAAGGATCGCCCCGGCGAGTATATCGACATGCAGCGCGCCGTGGCAGCACGGCGCGCCGCAACTAGCCAACGTCAGGGCAACACTTGCAACGTCGCGCCGAATACCGACGACGCGTAGTTGGAGAACGCGTCGAAAAACGACAGCGCATTGACGTCGCCCGGACAACCCACGCCGTCGGTGACACTGATCAATGCGCCCGGGACGCTAAGGCCGCGGCGTTGCGCCGTGATCTGGCGGCTGTAGCAGGCGCCGTCCGGAGCGGCGTAGGTGTAGCTCTGCATGGCATCGGCTTGCAGATCGGCCGTGTTGCCGTCGGCATCGAACAAGCGCGTGGCGCTGGTAACCACATGATCATCACGCTGCGCGCTGCGCACGGCGAATCCCTGGTTGCTGACGTCGATTTGCTGCTTGAACTCCTGGTCCACGCTCGACGCCAGAACTTCCGAGCCGTCGGCGGCGAACGTGTCATCGTAATTGAACGTCAGCGGATAACTGCGTTGCTCGTGCACGATGGCCACGGTAGCACCGCTGGTCTGCGTGGTTACCGAATCGATCGTCGTGGTCTGCGTGGTGTCCTGCTGGTACGAGTCGGAAATCGCCAGCTGCGAAACGTTCGAAAAATCGATGCTCTGCTCGATGTGTGTCGTGACCACACCATGCGAGGTATGCACCTGGCCTTCGATCGTGAATTGATGACTGTTGGTGACCGTCACGGTACCGCTATTGCCGTCACTGGCCATGTTCTCGTCAACGACGGGCTGCGGCGCCTTCAGCGTATTCGTCGTCACCGTGCCGGTAACGACATCGCCATCGTGGTCCAGATACAGCAGCAGATTGGCCGTGGTCGAGAAGTAGTCGGCGGCGTTGAACACGGAGAGCGCAACCGTGTGCGCCGCGCCGTCATCGAGCACGCCGGCAAACGGCGTCAGGTCGACGCGATACGGTTCGAACGCCAGCGTCTGCACTCCCGGAATCGGCCGCCACAGCAGCGGATCGGCGCCGCCGGTATAGATCCAGGGATATACCGGCGCGATGCCGGCGGGCTGCCCGTCGATGCTGATTTCAACTTCGCGAAACGCAGTGTGCGGGCCGTCGTAGAACGTGCCGGCGATGTCGTCGGGCAAGTTGAAATACCAGAACTCGTCGTTATGCTGGCTTTGCGCGAATACGTCGAGAAACACGCGCTCGATGTTGCGCGGCAAATCCAGGAACGTGACGCCCCGCTGCGCATCCGCCGTAACGAGATCGGCAGTGGCGCCATCGGCGCTGGCGGACAACGGCAACACCAAGTCCGGCCGCGGCGGATGGTCCGGCACGGTCGGCGCGAGCGGATAGAACAGCAGGCTCGCGCTGCCGTAAATCACGCCGGTATAAGTATCGTCAACGACATTGCCGAGCACGGCCTGGCCGCTGTGCGGCGCGGCGAACAGGGCGCTGTAATCGGTCAGGTCGCGTTCGATATGCCATGACGGCGACACCGTCGCCGACGGTTCCTGGGTCGTGCCGAAGTAGATGTTTGCGCCACCCAGCCAGATTTCCGCCGTGCGGTCGAACTGGCGGCCCATCGTCACGTAGTAGTCGGCGCTGAGCACCACTTTTTGCCAGGGTCCTGGGCAGTTCGTCGGCGGCGCAAATTGGAAAGGCTTGGCGCTGAAGTCGGCAAACTGCTGATTTTCGAACAGGCTGACCGCGCACGGCGCCGTGTAGGGCGGCGGAATCAGCGGATCGGCTGTGGCCACATTCGGTGAACCGATCGCCAAGTCCGCCCACGCGGCGAGTGGATCCAGCGCAAAAACCGCGGCGGCGCACAGCAGCAAATTCAGGTGACGCAATGATGCAAATCGAACCAGTTGCATGGCGAGCCTCCCTTGGCGTGTGAGAAAGGCGGCAAACATAGCATATGGACGGCTAATTACGCCGCGCCGAACTGGGCGGGGTCATGTACTCTTGCGCAATGAATGTGCTGATGCCGTTGCCATGCGCGGGCTTCGATCCCAGCGAAGCCGCGGTGAGCTGGAAAATTCTGCGCGAACACGGCCATGAGGTCGCATTCGCGACGCCGACGGGACAACCCGCAGCGGCCGATCCCATCATGCTGACCGGCATCGGGCTGGATTTCTGGAGCCGCGTGGCGCTACTGCGGAACATCAAAATGGTCGGCGCCGTGCTGCGCGCGGATCGCCGCGCGCGGGCCGCATATGCCGCCATGCGCGATGATCCGCGTTTTCAGGCGCCGCTCGGTTACTCGCAGTTGCGCAGCGCGGACTTCGACGCGTTGCTGCTGCCCGGCGGCCACGCGCAAGGCATGCGCGAATATCTGGAAAGCGCGCAGCTGCAACACGTCGTCGCGGAATTCTTCGACACCGACAAACCGGTCGCGGCGATCTGTCACGGCGTCGTGCTGGCGGCACGCAGCATCTCGTCGCGCACCGGAAAATCCGTTTTGCACGGGCGCCGCACCACTGCGCTCACGTGGGCGCTCGAGCGTGCAGCGTGGCGGCTCACGCGCCGGACGCGCTGGTGGGACCGCGATTACTACCGTACCTATCGCGAGGCGCAGGATGATCCGCCCGGCTACCGCAGCGTGCAGGCGGAAGTCACCCGCGCGCTCGCCCGCACGCAGGATTTTTGCGACGTGCCGGCGACGGATGCGCAGCATTTTCGCAAGTGCAGTGGCCTGTTCCGCGACACACCGCACGACGCACGCGCGGCATTCGTCGTGCGTGATGGCAACTATCTTTCCGCGCGCTGGCCCGGCGATGTGCACACGTTCGCGCAGGCGTTCGCGGCACTGCTCGCTGGGAAATCCTAATCTCCGGGTTGCTAGGATCGCGCCATGCTGCGGATATTGTTGATCGAAGACCAGCGCGACATCGCCGCGAACATCTGGGATTACCTGGAGCACCGCGGCTTCGTCATGGATCACGCTGCCGACGGCGCGCGCGGCCTGCGCATGGCGCTCGACGGCGCATACGACGTGATCGTGCTCGATCTGGGCCTGCCCAAACTCGATGGGCTGGAGCTGTGCCGAATGTTGCGCGAAGCGCGGCACGAGACGCCGATCCTGATGTTGACCGCGCGCGACACGCTCGACGACAAACTTGCCGGTTTTGCGCAAGGCGCCGACGATTACGTGGTCAAGCCATTCGCAATGAAGGAACTGGAAGCGCGCATCCGCGCACTGTACCGGCGCGGTCGCCTGCAACAAGGCGAACAGCTGCGCGTCGCCGATCTGGTGCTGGACCCAGCGCACTTGACGGTGACGCGCGCGGGCAAGCGCCTGACGCTCACCCGCGCCGGATTCGCGCTGCTGGAGGCCTTGCTGCGGCGCGCGCCAAACCTTGTGCGCCATGCCGAACTTGCGCATGCGCTGTGGGGCGAAGCCGGCGGCGACATCGCCACGCTGCACACGCACCTGTCGGTGCTGCGCGCGGTGATCGACCGTCCGTTCGAGCAACGACTGCTGCACACGGTGCATGGTTTCGGTTATCGCATTGCGGAAAACGCCGATGAATGACGCATCGCGCGCTATGCCATACCGGCGCGTGAGCTTGCGCGCGCGCGTGGCCATCACGTTCGCCGCGCTCGGTCTGGTCGTGACGACCTGTGTCGCGCTGACGGCGATTCATTTCTCCGATTCCTACGTGCACCGGCTGGTCGACGAGATGCTGCGCGTGGAAGGCGACTATTTGCGCGAACGCTTCGCTGCGGACGGCCGTACACCGCATCCGCACACCAAGCATTTCTATGTCTACAGCCCCGTCACCGGCACGCCACCGCCGCCCGATATCACGTCGCTTGCACCGGGCCTTCATGAAGTCGGCGATCAACGCGGCGAGCGCCACGTTGCGGTATACGAGACCGCGGCTGGCCGCCTGTACGTCGTGCTCGATATCGGGCTGGAGAGTGTGCGCGAGCGCCGCCTGTTCCGCGACCTGTGCGCGCTGGTGCTGCTCGGCACCGGATTGTCGGCATGGCTGGGCTGGTTGTGGGCAGGCCGCGCGATCGAACCGGTGCGCCGGCTTGCGCGGCAAGTCGAAGTGCTCGAACCTTCACGCCGTGGCGTCGCCATGCTGGCGTCGGGTTTCGCCGTCGACGAAGTCGGGGCGCTGGCGCAGGCGTTCGACCGCTACCAGGGAAAACTCTACGAATACGTGCGGCGCGAACGGGCATTCACCGCCGACGCGAGTCACGAACTGCGCACGCCACTCGCCGTGATCCGCGGTGCGATCGAGGTGATGCTCGACAGCGCCGATGCGGCGAACGAAGCGCGCCTGAAGCGCATGCAGCGCGGCGCCGACGAATTGCGCGATCTGCTCGATGCGCTGCTTGTGCTCGCGCGCGGCGATGAAACGGAAGCGGTGGGCGGGCACACGCCGGACCTCGACGTCGTTGTCGGCAACGTGCTGCGCGAACGCGCCGATTCGCTGCGCGCAAAGCATCTGCAAGTGCTGCACGAAGGCGTTAGCGGAATCAGCGTCGCCGCGCCGCCGCGCGTGCTCGGCGTGGTGATCGCGAATCTGCTGCGCGCGGTGACGCAATTCGCCGAAGGCGGGCTGCTGCGCGTGCAGGTCAGCGCTGATGCCGTGCACATCACGCGCCAAGCGGGCGCGGCGAACAGGGGTGCGGCGGACGCGGGCGCGGAGGCGAGCGACCGCATTCTGGGCTTGAGCATGATCCGTCGCGTCTGCGAACGCTGGGGCTGGAAACTCGAGGAAACGCCGCTGCGCGACGGCGATTACAATTTCAGCCTGCTGCTGCGCGCCGGCTGAGGGAAAAACCCCCGGATTCTTTTGGCTGAAATTAACGAGAGTCCGAGTAGATTGCCCGCGCTGCCCATCCCTCTGTCCCCCAGCAGACGGGCGGCATCCCGCGGCCGCTCTCTCCCCAGAGCGGCCGCAACTTTTTCTGCAGTCGAAAACTTCAGCGGGTATGTTCTGGTGGGCCCGGCAGGACTCGAACCTGCAACCAAGAGATTATGAGTCTCCTGCACTAACCATTGTGCTACAGGCCCAGTGTGCGCAAGTCTAACGAAAACGCCCGCTGCTGCGGGCGTTTTCTTGCGGCTGATGCTGCCGTTATTCCAGATCGAGGAAGCTGCGCAACTGCTCGCTGCGCGACGGGTGACGCAGCTTGCGCAGCGCCTTCGCTTCGATCTGGCGGATGCGCTCGCGGGTGACATCGAACTGCTTGCCGACTTCTTCCAGCGTGTGATCGGTGTTCATATCGATGCCGAAACGCATGCGCAACACTTTCGCTTCGCGCGGAGTCAGGCCGGCGAGCACGTCACGCACGGTTTCGGTCAAGCCGGTGCCGGTGGCCGCTTCGACCGGCGATTCGACGTTGGTGTCTTCGATGAAGTCGCCGAGATGCGAATCCTCGTCGTCGCCGATCGGCGTTTCCATCGAGATCGGTTCCTTGGCGATCTTGAGCACCTTGCGGATCTTGTCCTCGGGCATTTCCATCTTGATCGCGAGTTCGTCGGGCGTCGGCTCGCGGCCCATCTCCTGCAGCATCGCGCGGCTGATGCGATTGAGCTTGTTGATCGTCTCGATCATGTGCACCGGGATGCGGATCGTGCGCGCCTGGTCGGCGATCGAGCGCGTGATCGCCTGGCGGATCCACCACGTCGCATAGGTGCTGAACTTGTAGCCGCGGCGATATTCGAACTTGTCGACCGCCTTCATCAAGCCGATGTTGCCTTCCTGGATCAAATCCAGGAACTGCAGGCCGCGGTTTGTATACTTTTTCGCGATCGAGATGACCAGGCGCAGGTTCGCCTCGACCATCTCCTTCTTCGCGCGGCGCGCCTTCGCTTCGCCGATCGACATCGCGCGATTGATTTCCTTGATGTCGGTCAGCGACAAGGCCAGCGTGCGCTCGAGCGCCATGAGCTTTTCCTGCTCACCCATGATGTCCGGCTTGTGCGCGCGAATCGAGGACGCCCACTTCTGCTTCTTGCGGATTACCTCGTCGGCGAAATTCAGGTTCACCTCATGCGCGGTGAACGCCTTGAGGAAATCCTTGCGCGGCATCCGCGCCTGCTTGACGCAGACGTCCATGATCACGCGCTCATGGCCGCGGATGTTCGATACGACTTCGCGCAGTTTGCGCACGAATGCATCGATCATGATCGAGGGCAGTTTCAGCTTGAGGAACGCCTCGGCCATCTGCTCGCGCACGCGCTGCGTCTTCTTGTCGCCCGCGCCGTTCTTCTCAGCGGACTTCTGGAACTTGCCGTACAGGCTGCGCAATTCCTCCATGCGCCGCGTCACTTCGACCGGATCCGGACCGGTTTCGCCGGGGCCGGCTTCTTCGCCTTCCTCTTTCTCTTCGTCGTCGTCCTTGGTGGCGCCGAGCTCCTCGACTTCGAGCATCGGATCGGGCGCGCCCAGACCCGGCACTTCGATGTCGGCAAAGCCGGTCAGCACTTCGGACAGGCGCTTCTTGCCTTCGACGTGCTGGTCGTATTCCTCGATCAGCAGTTGGATCGACCACGGGAAATTCGCCAGCGAGGACTGCACCTGGTTCAGGCCTTCCTCGATGCGTTTGGCGATGGCGATCTCGCCCTCGCGCGTGAGCAGCTCAACCGTGCCCATCTCGCGCATGTACATGCGTACCGGGTCGGTGGTGCGGCCGACTTCGGCGTCCACGGCGGACAGCACGGCCACGGCCTCCTCGGTCGCCGTTTCGTCGTCGACCGTGGCAACCGGCGTTTCCGGCAGCAGCGTCTCAGTATCGGGTGCGACTTCATGCACCTCGATGCCCATGTCATTGATCATGCCGATGATGTCTTCGATCTGCTCCGGATCGACGATGTCGTCGGGCAGGTGATCGTTGACTTCGGCGTAGGTCAGATAACCCTGCTCCTTGCCCTTGATGATCAGGGTCTTGATTTCGGATTGCTGCTGGTTGCTGGTTTCGGTTGCCATGGGGACTGCTGCTTCACACAAAGACTGGAAAGTATAGGAGGGGTGTCAAATCGGCCGCTTGCTACGCGTTAAGCCAGAACGTCACCGGTCCGTCATTGACGAGACTCACCTGCATATGGGCACCGAAGCGCCCGATTTCTACGGGCGAGTGCCGGGTTTTTGCCAATTCGACGAGGCGTTCGAACCAGCGGCGGCCCTGTTCAGGCGTAGCTGCCGAGGTAAAGCTCGGGCGCATGCCCGTGTTCGTATCGGCCGCGAGCGTGAACTGGGGCACCAGCAGCAGGCCGCCACCGCTGTCACTGAGCGAGCGATTCATCTTGCCTGCGGCGTCCGCAAACACGCGGTAGCCGAGCAGCCGATCGAGCAGGCGCTGCGTCTGCGCCTCGCCATCACCGGGTTCGACCGCAACGAGCGCGAGAAGTCCCGCGTCAATACGGCCGGTGGTTTCGCCGTCGACCTCGACATGCGCGTTCAGGACTCGCTGGATCAGGGCAATCATGCAGGTCCGACGGGTGTGGACACGGTTTTATCCGTACGTTTGACGCCAACGGCTACAATCGCGCGTTTCCCGATCCGGCAAAAGACCCGTGCGCTGGTACGTCGCCGTACTGTATTTCTTCCTGCGTATGCTCGGGCGCCTGCCATTACGCTGGCTGCATGCGATCGGCGCCGGTCTCGGCTGGATACTCTGGCTCACGCCGAATCCACTGCGCCGCAAGGCAACCCAAACCCTTGCCTTTGTAATAACGCAATTCGATGACGAAACCCGACAGCGGCTGCGCCGACGCAGTCTGATCGAAACCGGCAAAGCCGCGCTGGAACTGTGCCGGATCTGGAACGGCGACGCGCACGGCGCGCTGGATCTTGTGCGCGAAGTCCATGGCGTCGAACTTTTCGAGCAGGCGCTTGCGTCCGCGCGCGGCTTGATCATCGCCGCACCGCATCTGGGCTGCTGGGAGTTGCTGAATTTCTGGCTGTGCAGCCGCACGCGTATAGCCATTGCCTATCGACCGCCGCGCCAAGCGGCAATCGAGCCGCTGCTGGTCCGCGCGCGCGGCGTGCTCGCCGCCGAGCAGGTGCGGGCCGAAGGCGCCGCCGGCGTGCGTACCCTGTTCAAACGCCTGCGCGACGGCGGCGTCGTCGGCATTCTGCCCGATCAGCAGCCCAAGGCCGGCGAAGGCGAGTTCGCGCCATTCTTTGGCACGCCGGCGCTGACGATGGTGCTGTTGTCGCGCCTCGCGCAGCGGACCGGCGCGACCGTGTTGTTCGCGTTTGCCGAGCGCCTGCCGCACGGTCGAGGATTCCGCATCCGCTTTCTGCCGGCGCCGCACGACATTGCCGATCCCGACCTGCCCACGGCCGTCGCCGCGCTCAACCGCGGCGTCGAAGACTGTGTGCGGTTGGCGCCTGCGCAATACCAGTGGGCGTACAAACGCTATTCGATCCGGCCGGCGGGCGACGCGCACCGCCGTTACTGAACTATTTGCAGGCGTTTGAGAAATACCTGCATCTCCTTCTGCGCCTGCTTGTCGCCGCGTTTGCTCGCGGCAGCAATGCCTTGGCTATACGCAGCAGCCGCGCCGACAGCATCGCCGCCAGCGGCGAGTGTCCTGCCAAGCAGTTTCCACGCCGCCGAATAATCCGCATCGAATTCGGTCGCGCGACGCAGCTCGGCAACCGCATCCGAACGATCGCCCGCCGCGATCAGCGCGTTCGCGAGCGAGACGCGCAGCAGTGCACCGTCGCGCGGACCGCCGCATAACGCGCGCAAGCGCGCAACGGCATCGCGATCCGTCATTCCATGTGCCAGCCGTGGCTGACTATGATGCTCTGGCCAGTCAGTGCGTTCGTTTCAAATCCGGCGAAGAACAACGCACACTGCGCGACATCGTCGAGCGTGGTGAATTCACCGTCGACGGTGTTCTTCAACATGATGTTCTTGATCACGTCGGCTTCGGAAATGCCGAATTCCCGGGCCTGTTCGGGAATCTGCTTCTCGACCAGCGGCGTGCGCACGAAACCGGGGCAGATCACGTTCGCACGCACTTTGTGCGCGGCGCCTTCCTTCGCCACCGCGCGCGCGAGGCCGAGCAGCGCATGCTTGGCCGTGACATACGGCGCCTTCAGCGGCGACGCCTCTTTCGAGTGCACCGAACCCATGTAGATGATGGCTCCGCCACGGCCCGCGGCGTACATGTGCTGCAGGCAGGCACGCGTGGTCAAAAACGCGCCGTCGACATGGATCGCCAGCAAGCGCTTCCAGTCGGCGTAGCTGAACTTGTCGACCGGATTGACGATCTGGATGCCGGCATTCGAAACGAGGATATCGATGCGGCCAAGATCGGCGACGGTTTTCGCGACTCCGGCCTCGACGGCGGCTTCGTCGGTGACATCCATCGCCAGTGCCGTGGCTTTGACGCCGCGCCGGCGGATGTCTTCGGCGGCCGCCTGGGCGCCGGCGAGATTGACGTCGGCAATCGCGATGTGCGCGCCGTTGTCGGCGAAGACCTCCGCGATGCGTTTGCCGATGCCGCTGGCGGCGCCGGTGACCAGCGCGACTTTATCCTTGACGCTCATGCTTGCTCCTTGGGAGTGACCCGAGTGAAGCCCTAGGCCTCGCCGTCCCGCGCCACGTTCTTTACGTCCACGCCCAGATCGCGCAGCTTGCGATAAAGATGCGTGCGCTCCATGCCGACTGCCTTGGCGAGCTTGCCGACGCTGCCGTTCGCTTGCTGCAGTTGACGCAGCAGGTAGGCGCGCTCGAACTGCTCGCGCGCTTCGCGCAGCGGCAGATCGTAATTGATGCCGCCGGCATCCGCCGCTGCGGCCGCGACCGCAGCGGTGCCCAGCGCGGCTTCCACTTCGGCCGCGTCGATTTCCGGCGTACTGCCCATGACCAGCAGGCGCTGCACCAAGTTGCGCAGCTCGCGCACGTTGCCGGGCCAGGCGTAGCCGCGCAGGCGGTTTTGCACGGCGACCGGAAAATAGCGATAGGTCAGCTTGTCGCGATTGGCGAAGAACTCGGTGTAGATGCGCAGCAGCTCGGGCACATCTTCGCCGCGTTCGCGCAACGCCGGCACCGCGAGCGGCACGACATTGAGCAGGTAATACAGTTCCTCGCGGAACGTGCTCGCTTTGACCAGCGCCTCGAGATTCTGCGCGGTGGCGGCGATCACCCGCAGGTCCAGCGCCGCCTGGCCGCGACCGCCGCTGCGCACGAGGCTGCGCCGCTGCAACACGCTGGACAACCGCTGCTGCAGTTCGGCATCGAGCTCAGCGACTTCATCGAGGAACAGCGTGCCGCCGTTGGCCTGTTCGAGCAGACCCGGCTGTACGCTGTCGGCGGTTTCGGCGCCGAACAACGCGGCAACCAGGTGCTCGCGTGGAATGCTGCCGGGCGCAACCGCAATGAACGGGCCTTTGCTGCGCGCGCCGTGTTCGTGCAGCCAGCGTGCGACTGTTTCTTTACCGGTGCCGGGTTCGCCCTGGATCAGCACCCAGGTGTCATGCGCCGCAAGCTTCTCCAATTGCGCACGCAACGCGGCGATTGCCTTGCTGCTGCCGACCGGTTCCAGCGGCAGGGCGAGACGCTGGCGCAAGCCTTCGTTTTCGCGGCGCAGGCGGCTGGCCTCACGCGCGCGCTCGATCGTCAGCAGCAGCTTGGCGAGTGAAATCGGTTTTTCGATGAAGTCGTAAGCGCCCAGGCGCGTGGCTTCCACTGCGGTTTCCACCGTGCCATGACCGGACATCATGATCACCGGGCTGCTGCTGAGTACGCCGGCAGCGGCCCATTCGCGCAACAGGCTGATGCCGTCGGTGCCCGGCATCCAGATATCGAGCAGGACGACATCCGGGCGCTCACGCAGGCGTGCCTGGCGCGCCTCATCGGCGCCGCCGGCAACGGTTACGCTGTAGCCCTCGTCTTCGAGGATTTCCTTGACCGTACTTCGGATGTCCGGCTCATCGTCAACCACTAGAACCGTTGCGCTCGCCATGCCCGCACCGTTGCAAAAATACAACGGCAAGCATAGCGCAAACCACCTCAGCCGGGCTTCGGTTACGCTTCGCGACCATGTCCACGCCCGCGCGCCCGCCGATCTCCGCCTGCATCATCACGCTGAACGAGGCGGACCGCATCGCCGCATGTCTGGATTCGCTCGCGTTCTGTGACGAGATCGTGGTGGTCGATTCCGGTTCTACCGATGCCACGTGTGAACTCGCCACGGCCAGAGGCGCGCGCGTGCTGACGCGGGAATTTCGCGGCTACCGGGAACAGAAGGATTTCGCCGTGCAGTCGGCCGCACATGATTGGGTGCTGTGCCTGGACGCGGATGAGCGCGTGACACCGGCGCTGCGCGCCTCCATCGAACGCGCGCGCGCCGAGGATCTCGCCGACATCGCCGGCTACCGCTTTGCGCGTGCCACCGAATACTTCGGCGCGTTTCTGCGCCACGGCAATGCGTATCCCGATCGCGTATTACGCCTATTCGACCGCCGTCGCGGCGGCTGGCGCGGCGATCGCGAAATCCATGAGCATGTAAGCGTCGATGGCACCACGGAAATCCTCACCGGCGATCTGGAACATCGCGCCTATCGCTCGCTGAGCGATCAGCTGCGCCGCCTGCAGCGCTATGCGCATCTGATGGCGCAGCACATGCACGCATGCGGACGCCACGCGCACTGGTGGAATCTGCTGTTGAACCCATGCTGGCGTTTCCTGCGCGGCTATTTTTTGCGCGCCGGTTTTCTCGATGGTTGGCGCGGCCTGCTCTATGCGTCGGTCGAAGCGAACTACGTACGCGAGAAATTCGTGATGCTGTGGCTGCTCGACCGTGGATTCGAAGCGTGAGCGTGAGTCTGGTCATCACCACCTTTGACTGGCCGCAAGCGCTGGGTCTCGTGCTGCACGCCGTCGCGTGCCAGCAGCCGCTGCCGGACGAAGTCATCATCGCCGACGACGGTTCCGGCGCAGCAACGCAGCAGTTGCTGCGGGATACGGCGCGCGACTATCCGGTGCCGCTGCGCCATGTCTGGCAGGAACACCACGGCTTTCGCGTCGGCATGGCGCGCAACCGCGCCGTCGCCGCGGCGCGCGGCGACTATGTGATTTTCCTCGACGGCGACATGCTGCCGCAGCGGCACTTCATCGCCGATCACCTGAGCGCAGCGCAACCGCGCTGCTTCACGCAAGGCATGCGTGCGCTCGCCGGCGCGGAGCTCAGCGCGCGCTTGCTCGCTGGCGCCAGCGTCGACGTATCGCCGTTTGCGCGCGGGCTCGCGGCGCGCGGCCAGGCTGCGCGCCTGACCGCGGCGGCGCTGCTGCGCCGGCCGCGCGCGTTCGGGCGCAAGAACGTCATGAGCTGCAACCAGGGTTTCTGGCGCGCCGACTTGCTCGCCGTCAACGGCTTCGACGAACGCATGGCCGGCTGGGGCCGCGAAGACACCGAGCTCGGCGTGCGCTGTTATCACGCCGGCATCCGCCGCCTGCAGCTACGCCACGCGGCGATCGCCGTGCATCTGCATCACCCGCCGCGCGGTGGCGGCCCGGCGCGCACGCCGAACGACGACTATCTCGCCGAAAGCGAACGCAGCGGCCGCATACGTTGCGAACTCGGCATCGATCGGCATCTGCTTGAATTTGCCGAAGCGCCGCCGGACCTGCGCGCGCCAGCCGGGCAAAGCGCATGCGCCTAAGCGTTGTCGCGGTTACCTACAATTGGCCGCAGGCGTTGCAACTGGTATTGCGCGCGCTCGCCCGACAAACTGTGTTGCCCGCTGAAGTCATCATCAGCGACGACGGTTCGCATACGGACACGCGCGAACTGCTGCTGGCGACTGCGCAGAATTTTCCGGTGCCGCTCCGGCATCTGTGGCAAGCCGACGAGGGCGCGCGCATGAGCCGGGCGCGCAACCGCGGCATCGCCGCCGCGCGCGGCGATTACATCGTCTTTCTCGATGGCGACATGCTCGCGCACCGCGATTTCATTGCCGACCACCGCGCGTTCGCGCAGCGCGGCTGTTTCGTGCAGGGCTCGCGCGTGCTCACCGGCGAGCAGTGCGCTTCGCGCCTGCTCGAACGGCAACAGGTCGACGTCGGTTTCTTCGCGGCGGACATCGAACGCCGCCGCCATACGCTGCGCATGCCGGCTCTCGCGCGCGCCTATGCACGCCCGCACACACGCGAAGCCGGCATCAAGAGCTGCAACTGGGGGTTCTGGCGCGACGACCTGCTGGCGCTGAACGGCTTCAACGAAGCCATGAGCGGCTGGGGCCGCGAGGACAATGAACTGGCGTTGCGCGCTTTCCATTTTGGTTTGCAGCGCCGCGATCTGCGCTTCGCCGGACTGGCGCTGCATCTGTGGCATCCCACGCGCAAGAACCTCATCGACAATCCCAACGATGCGGTGCTCGCGGCCACGCGCGCAAGCGCTGCGGTGCGCTGCGCCGTCGGCCTGGATCAACACTTGGCTGAATTCTCCGCGCCGCCGCCGGATCTGCGCGAACAAGCGGCCGCAAGGCCGGCGGCGTGAGCGCGCGCTATTGCGGCAGTGCTGCGCCTTTCTTAACATCACGATGATGCTCGCGCTCAGTGATCGTACGCCCCTTGCCACCGGACATTTGCGCCAGGTCTTTCAGCACCCGGAAAACCCGGACTACTTGATCAAGGTCATGCGTGCGGACGCCGTGGCGGGCCGCTGGGGCGCAGGCGCACGTTGGTACAAGCGTCTGCCGCGCACGCAGCACTACATCGGCTACGTGCGCGAGATCAAGGAATACGTTGCCATGCAGGCGCGTCCGCGCGGATGCAACGCGCCGATCGCGCGCATGGTCGGCATCATCGAGACCGATGTCGGACTCGGCCTGATTTCGGAAAAGGTGCGCGACGAACAGGGCGCGTTGGCGCCGACGCTGGCGGCGCTGTACGCGCGCGAGAACGGCTTCACTCCACTCATCGAGCGCGAACTTGCGCGCTTTCTCGATCATCTGCTCGACGCCAACGTGATCGTCGGCGACATGCACGCCTGGAACATCGTGCACGGCAGTGATTCGCGCGGCGGTCCGCGCCTGGTGCTGGTCGATGGTTTCGGTGAGAAGCACGTGATCCCGCGCGCATCGATGAGCCGCCGTTTCAATGCCTGGAATACGCGCCGCCTGTTCCGGCGCATGCGCGCACAGCTCATCGAACTCGTGCCGCTGAATCGCGCGCTGGCCGGCATCTGAACACGGCTTACTGTTCCACGTCGTCCTTCCCCGCTTCCTCATCCTTGCGCGTCTTGGGCACGCAGCCCGGAACGACCGCATCCGCGCCGAACAGCCACCATTCGCGCCGATTCGCCTCGCCCACGCGCGTGGCCTTGCTCTTGTCGACGCAGTCGCCCATCGCCTCGTCCAGAATGAACACGCGGCGCGGCGCGGGATTTTCCGCAAGCCACTGCACCGCTTCCTGGTACTGCCGATTCCAGCCGAGGACGAAACCGAAATCCCGGTGCGGGCCCTGCAGCATCAGCAGATTCTGTTCCTTCCATGCGACCAAACCGATTTCCGTCTGCGCGCCGGCGATGTCGCGCGCGCGGCGCATGGTGCCTGCGGCGGAACTCGAGTCGTTGAGCAGCGGGTAGCTGACGAAACTCCAGATCAGCCACAACGCCGCCAGCCCGGCGAGCAGCGCGTGCACGCCACGCCGCGGCCTGAACCCCGCTGCGGCGATCACGAAGGCTGCGCCGATGGCGACGATCATGCCGACCATCGCCTCACCGAGTGCCTCCAGCTCACGCCGCCGCAGCATGTCCTGGAAGGCCGCCGAGTGTCCGAACAATGCCCAGAGGCCCGCGCCCAGAATGGCCGCTCCGCCGATCAGCGCGATCCAGAACGCGGCGGTGCGAGCCCAGCGCGCAGCCGCGATCTCCGGCAGATGCGGCGCCATCGCCAGTGCGATCATCGGCAACGTCGGCATCAGGTACACGTCGCGCTTGCCATGCGGAATGCTGAAGAAAACCAGCGTCAGCAGCGCCCATACCAGTGGCAGCATGACCCGCGGCTCGCGCAACTGCAGATCGCGGCGCCAGCGCGGCACGGCGCCGAAATACGCCAGCGACAGCGGAAACCAGTTGAACAACACGATCGGCACGTAGTACCAGAATGGTTGCGGGTGAGCCCAGGACTGCGTGTAGCGTCCGGCGGTCTGGCGCAAGAACAGGTCGTCGACATACGCGGCGTATTCCGGCGTGCCCTGCGCTTTGGCCGCGGCAATCACGCTCAAGCCCCAGGCCAGTACCGGCAATAGGAACGCGAGCACGCCACCGAGCCAGCGCCATGCGCAGTACGACGTCTGCGTCACGCCCTCCCAGGCACGCCAGCGCGCGAACAGGTACGGCAGAAACATCAGGAATGCGAGCACGCCGACGCCTTTCGTGATCACGCCCAGCCCTGCCGCGAAACAGCCGAACCAGTACGCGCGCCAGTTCGGCCCGCGCAGAAAGTGCAGCAGCAGCCCCCAGTTCGCGAGTGTTATCCACCCCATCACCACGGGATCGATCTGCGCGCGCTTTACCTGGTACATGAACTGGAACGCGAACAACACCGCGATCGCAGCCCCCAGACCGGCGCGGTGATTCCACAGCCGGCGGCCGAGATCGTAGGTCAGCCCCAACGTGAGCAGGCCGGCGAGCAGCGACGGCAGCAGGAAGGCGATGCGCCAGTTGCGCACGACCTCATACGACGCCGCCTGCAGCCAGAACATGACCGGCGGCTTGTCGGAATACAGCTCGCGGCCGCGATGCGGAAACAACCAGTCGCCGGATTCCACCATCTGCTGGGCGACAAGCGCAAAACGCGGTTCGTCCGAAGGCCAGGGGTCACGCAAGCCGAGGCCGGCAGCCAGCAGCAGTGCTGCGCCGATCATGAACAGCCAGAATTGTCGGCGCGCGCGCGCCGCAGAAATTTCAGCGGGCATCAGGACAACCTTTGCTAACGCGCCTATGCTAACAGCGCGGCGGAAATCAGACAGTCATCGCCGCGCCAGACACGTCGCAGCGCAGACGCAGCACGAACACCGCGCCGCCGCCGGAACGGTTTTCGGCGCGGATGCTGCCACCATGTTCCTCGGCGATTTTTTTCGCCACCGCGAGCCCGAGCCCGGTGCCTTTCGATTTGCTCGTCGTGTAAGGCTCGAACCAGCGCTCGCCAAAACCCTCCGGCAGGCCGGGGCCGTTGTCGGCGATCGCAAGCTCAATCCAGTTTTGTCCATTTTCCACAATGTCGCGTGTGCTCACCTCGATGTGCGGCTTGCGCGCGTCGCCGATTGCCTCGAGCGAATTCTTCAACAGGTTATGCAGCAACTGGCGCAGGCGTCCGGCGTCGACGCGCAGAATCGGATCGCCCGGGGCGAAGCGTCGCGTCAGCTGGATGCGCTGGTCGTTCTCGTACAAATCCAGCACTTCGCCGATCAACGCATGCAGCGACAGCGGCCGCGCATCGATCTGCGGCGGGCGCGAATAGTCGCCGAACGCGTTGACCATCGCCTTGAGCGCTTCCACCTGGGCGATGATCGTGTGCGTGGCGCGGTCGAGCAGTTCGGTCTCCTCTGGCGGCAGGCGGCCGATGAAACGCCGGCGCAGGCGCTCGGCCGCGAGCTGGATCGGCGTCAGCGGATTCTTCACTTCGTGGGCGAGGCGGCGCGCGACTTCGGCCCAGGCCGCATCGCGCTGCGCGCGGTCCAGCTGCGTGAGATCGTCGAAGACGGCAACGACACCGCTGCCCTCGCCGCTGTCACCGAGCTCGGTACCGCGCAACATCAGTACGCGCCGTTCACCGCCGCTCTCGAGCACGACTTCCTCGCGCCACTCGCGCGCGCCTTCGCGCACGTGCAGCAGGATGCGGTCGAGCAGCGGCGCCAGCACCGGCTGCTCGCGACGCAGCTGCGTCAGATGTTGGCCGCGATAGCGCGACAAGGGCGTGTCGAGAATCGTCTCCGCGGCGCGATTGGAGGTGCGCAGCACGCCTTCGCGATCCAGACCGAGCACGCCGGCGGAAAGGCGCTCGAGCACGGCTTTCAGATAGGCGCGCTGGTTTTCGGTTTCCTGAGCGCTGCGTGTGAGCTGCGCATTCGACAATTCCAGTTCGCGTTGCATCTGTCCGAACGAGGCGAGCAGGAAGCCGAGTTCATCGTCGCTGCGGATCGGCAGCGGCGTGTCATAGCGACCGGCACCGACTGCGCGGGTCGCCGTGGCGAGACGGCCGATCGGTGCGGTGAGGCGCCGCGCAATACCGAAGGCCATCATCAACGCGAACAGCACCGACAGCAGCGACACGAACGTCAGCACGAGCGTGAACGTAAGCTTGAGCGACTCGCGCAGGTATTTCAGGCGCTGAAAATCAAAATTCGCCTGCTCCACGCCCGAAGTAAGCGTCTGCATCTGCGCCGGCAGCGGATACAGGGCCTGCAGCAGACGTGCCGCGCCGGGCGCCGCACCGGGCAGCGGTTGCACGATGCGCAACAGCAAACGCGCGCCGACGGGCTCGGCGGCGGCATAACGGCCGGCGCCCTGCACCTGCAGCAGCACGGCCGAGTCCGGCACGAGCGGCGCGAGAAATTGCGGGTCGGAACTGGCCGTGGCAAGCACGCGCTGATCGGCGCCGAACACGCTCAGCTGGAGCGCGGCTTGTGCATCAATGAAACCATCCAGCCGCGCCTGCAGATCGGCATCGGCCACGTCGGCGAGCTGCTGCGCGCTCGCCGCGGCCGTCTGCTGCGCCGAGCGCAGCCGCTCGTCCAGATAGACGCGGCCGATCTCCAGCGCGTCGCCGAGTGCGCGCTCCATGCGTACGTTGAACCAGGTATCGATCGTGGCATGCAGGAAGTTCAGCGAGAACGCGTAGACGATCAGTACCGGCGGCAGCGCCAGCACGATCAACATCAGCAGCACGCGTCGGTTCAGGCGCGCGCCGGGCACATTCCTGCTCAGCTCGCCGCGCAGCCGCCACAGGCGCTGCACTATCATCACCAGCAAAGTCACGAGCGCGAGCGCGCAGGCGCCGAGCATCCACGGATACCAGGCGCCGAGCCGGCTGTCGCCGGCGGCGTCATTGGCCAGCAGCAGCGCGGCCGTGAGCAGCAGTGCCACCGCCAGCACCGGCAGCACGCGCCGGGTGAAGCGCGTCAGCCGGCTCGGACGAACCATGCGTAGTCCCCTTTGCACATGCGCCAGGCTGGCTGCAGCAGCGCCGGCAGGCGCAATGCGCCGGGCAATGCGTCGTGATCGATGGCGATGTGCAGGCGATAGCGTTCGGCATCGACTGTTTTCCAATCCGCCAACGGCAAGTGCAGGTCTTCGAGCGCGGCAAGCGCGAGCGCGCGCGCAGAGAAGCTGCGCGCCTGATTCAGATCCAGGTCGCGCAACTGGTACTGCCGGCTCAGCGGAAAATAACGCAACTGCAAATGGCGGGTCTGCTCGGCCAGCGTGGAACGTCCGAACCAGTTTGCGCGGCCTTGCGCCTGCACGTTGATGTCAAACCCGAGCGCGATGCCGTGGTCGAGCGCTTCAAGCACGCGCGCGTCGGGGCGCCATTCCAGCCGCACCGCGAGCGCGCCGGCATCGAGTGCGGCGCTGCGCACGACGAACGCCGGCGGCGTCTGCCCGCAAGCGCTGGCCATGAAGCATAAAAATATACTAATTAGATTTTTCCACAATTGCATAAAAGAAACCGTCCATGCCACTTTCACCTGGCAGGTTCTGTTCGCCCGGGCCGGCCGCGTGCCAGCCCAGCCCGGCCGGTACGGGTCGCGCCCGCGGCTCACGCTGCAGGAACGCCTGGATCTGCCGGCCGTTTTCCGCCACGAGCACAGAACAGGTGGCATAGACTAAGCGCCCGCCCGGTTTCAGCATAGGCCACAGTGCATCGAGCAAGCGAGATTGCGCGGCGGCCGCGGCGTTGATATCGGCCGCGCGCCGGTGCAATTTGATATCCGGCTGGCGCCGGATGATGCCGGTGGCCGAGCATGGCGCATCGAGCAGAATGCGATCGAACAGGCGGCCGTCCCGCCAGCCGGCCGCATCAGCCGCATCGCCACTGCGCACCTCCGCTTGCAACCCGAGACGGGCCAGATTCTCGCGCATCCGCGGCAGACGTGCGGCGTCGCGATCCAGCGCGAGCAGTTCCACGTCGGCGCTCTCCAGGATGTGCGCGCTCTTGCCGCCCGGCGCGGCGCAGGCGTCCAGCACGCGCGCGCCAGCGTGCAGATCGAGCAACGCGGCCGCAAATTGCGCGGCGCCGTCCTGTACCGAGAACTCGCCTTCGAGGTAGCCGGGCAGCGTGGTCACGTCCCGGCTCTGCGCCAACATGAGTGCGTCGGGCAAGTGCGCGGGCGCCATGCTCTCGACGCCGTGGTCGCCCAGGCGCGCCGCCAGTTCCGCGCGCGTGGTGCGCCGCCGGTTTACGCGCAGCCATAGCGGCGCCGGGGTATTGTTCGCCGCTACGATGGCATCGCCTTCACGCGTCCAATCCGCGCCCAGCGCGTCCAGCAGCCACTGCGGATGTGCCGTGCGGGTAGGCGCCTCGCGATCGAGCGCGAGGGTGCGCACGTCACGCTCGCGCAGCCAGCGCCGCAATACCGCATTGGTCAGACCGGCGAGTTGCGGCTTGCGCAGCGCACGCGCGGCTTCGACTGTCGCCGCGACCGCGGCGTATTCAGGCAGACCCAAGATTTCCAGCTGCACCAAACCGAGCACGAGCAAGGCATGGATCGCCGCGTCGCGTTGGCGCAATGGCTGCTCGAGCAATCCGCTCAGGGCCGCGTCGAAACGCAGCCACCAGCGTGCGCCTTCATGCAACAAGCTCGACAGCAGCGCCCGATCGCGCACGTCGGCCAACTTTGTGGAAAATGCGGCAAATGCCGCGCGCAAGGATTGTCCGGCCACGACCTCAGCGAGCGCCTGTGCGGCGAGCGCGCGCGCATCGGCGGCCGCGCTCACGCCCGACCCACGTCCGAGCGCGAGTTCAGGTAATCGACGACCGGCATGCGCCTGCCGCCCGCGCGCTGCACTTCGAGCAGACGCAGGACACCTTCGCCGCAAGCCAGATCAATTCCAGCGCGTCCGGCAGCGACGACGCTGCCGGGCGCTGGCCGCTTGCTGCCCGGCGCCGACTCCAGTGTCTGTGCCCGCCATACGCGCAAACGCTCGCCGGCGACTTCCGCTTCTGCGACCGGCCACGGATCGAACGCGCGCACCTGGCGTTCGAGCGCCGACGCCGCCTGGTTCCAGTCGAGCCGCGCTTCGGCCTTGTCGAGCTTGTGCGCGTAAGTCACCCCGTGATCGGCTTGCGCTGCCGCCGTGAGCGTTGCGCCGTCCAGCGTGCGCCGCAACCCTTGCGCGAGTACGGCGGCGCCGAGTGCGGCGAGCTTGTCATGCAAGCTGCCGCCGGTATCATCGGGCGCAATCGCGAGCTTGCGCTGCAGCAGCACCGGACCGGTATCCAGGCCGGCTTCCATGTGCATCAGACACACGCCGGTTTCGGCGTCACCGGCGAGAATCGCGCGCTGGATCGGCGCTGCACCGCGCCAGCGCGGCAGCAGCGATGCGTGCACGTTCCAGCAGCCAAGGCGCGGTATCGCCAACACCTTGCGCGGCAGGATCAGACCGTAGGCAACGACGACGAGCAGGTCCAGATCGAGCTGGCGCAGTCGCGTCTGTACCTGCGCATCTTTCAGCGACTGCGGCTGCTCCACCTGCAGGCCGGCGGCCAATGCAGCCTGCTTGACCGGACTGGGCGCGAGCTTGCGGCCGCGCCCGGCTGGGCGGTCCGGCTGCGTATACACCGCAGCAATTTCCACATTGGGAATACGGCATGCCGCCAGATGCGGCACGGCAAACTCGGGTGTGCCGGCAAACGCCAGGCGCAGGCGCGTCGTGTTCAAAGCTACCGCGCCCGACCAGACATGGCGAGGCTCAGGCTTCGGCCGTAGCGCGATGCGCCTTTTCGAGCTTCTTGCGCACCAGCTCGCGTTTGAGCGGCGACAGGTAATCGACAAACAACTTGCCGATCAGATGATCCATCTCGTGCTGGATGCAGACGGCAAGCAGGCCGTGCGCATCGATGCGCAGCGGCGCCCCAAAACGATCCAGCGCCCCGACGACGATGCGTTCGGCGCGCTCGACATCAGCAAAAATGCCCGGCACCGACAGGCAGCCTTCCTGGTACACCTGCTCGCCATCGCGCTCGACGATCTTCGGGTTGATCAGCACGAGCGGCTGGTTCTTTTCCTCGGAAACATCGAGCACGAGCAGCTGTTTGTGCACGTTGACCTGGGTCGCCGCAAGGCCGATGCCAGGCGCGGCGTACATCGTCGCAAACATCGCGTCGATCAGCTGCTGCAGGGCCGGGTCGAACGCAGTGACCGGCTGCGCTTTGGTGCGCAGGCGCGGGTCGGGAAATTCCAGGATAGTCAGCATGACGGCAAAGTGGGGTCGATCCCGGCACGGCACAAGCAGCCGCCTCGGAGGTAATTGAAGACAAAAATTCTACGCTAATTCGGCACTTGAAGCGACTTTGGCGCCCGCGGAACGGCGCAAAACACGAATTTGCGGACAGGGTCGTTTTCTCCGGTAAATTTTTCGTATACACTCGGGAAGACCTTGGGGAATCAGGTAATTGGCAGCCATGCTTAAAAAACTACCTGCAGTTTTTATCGGAATGTTGCTGACCCTTACGGCTTTCGCCGCTTCGGTCGAGCTCGCCAAAGATCATCCAGACACTTACGTCGTGCGCAAGGGGGACACGCTGTGGAGCATCTCCGCGCGCTTCCTGCAGCGCCCCTGGCAGTGGCCGGAAGTGTGGCAGGCGAATCCGCAAGTGCACAATCCGCACCTGATCTATCCCGGTGACGTGTTGAACCTGGCGTATCTCAACGGCCGCACGAGCATCAGCGTGACCAGCCGCGGTGGCGGTTTCGAGCCGCATACGCGCGCCGAAGCGCTCGAAAGCGCAATCAAACCCATACCGCTGTCGGTGATCGAGGATTTCCTGAAGAAGCCGCGCGTGCTCAGCGACGAGGATTTCAAGCACGCGCCGCACGTCGTCGGCATCGAGGACCATCACCTGAACGGCTCGCCCGGACAGCTGATCTATGTGCGCGGCCTGGACGGCCAGCCCGGCCAGCATTTCGCCTTGGCGCGCCCGATCGGCCGTTACTACGAAATCGCTCCGCGAGACGGCAAGCCGAGTCAGCTGTATCGGCAGAGTCTGGACGGTCGCGACAGCCGCCCGGACATGCTCTGGCACCACGGCCCGGAAGAATGGAGTCTGCGCGACGATGTCCGTTTCGTCGGCTATGAAATGCTGAATTTTGGCGACGTGCAGGTCACCAAGGCGGGCAATCCGGCCTCGACGATCGCGGTGGCCACGGACTTCGAAATCCGTACCGGCGATTTCGTGCTGCCGCTCGACAACATGCCCTACGACGCCGAATACATCCCGCACGCGCCGAAGCAGGTGCCCGCGAACATGCGCGTGATCGCGTTTACCGATGCGCTGTCGAACGTCGGCCGCATGCAGGTCGTGGCGCTGTCGAACGGCGCCAGCGACGGCGTGGAGAACGGCCAGACCTATTCGATCTTCGCGCCCGGCGATGTAGTCACCGACAGCACCGACTATCCGGAGATGAGTACAAAGGCGTTTTTACATCCGAACGACGCCAAGGTGCAGCTGCCGGAGGAATACGTCGGCCACGTCATGGTGTTCCGCACGTTCGACCGCGTGAGCTATGGCCTGATCATGGACGGCATCCGCCCGGTGCATCGCGGCGATCGTGTGTACGATCCGGATCACACGTAGGATTTTTCCGATTCTCGACAAACGGCGCGAATTCGCGCCGTTTGCTTTTTGGGCCTCCGCTAAACTGCGGCAATGCCTCTGGAACTCGCCCTCGACGAAGCACGCGCCTGGTTGACGCTGCTGCGTGTGCCCGGACTCGGACCGGTCAGCATCCGCGAATTGCTCGGTCGCCATGGCGGCGCCACCACAGCGCTGCACGCGGCACGCCATGGCTGGTCGGGCGCGCCGGATGCGGCGCTGATCGACGGCGACCTGCGTTGGCTCGAGGCCCCCAACCATCACCTATTGGTCTGCACGAGCGAGGATTTCCCCGCGCTGCTGCGCGACATTCCCGGCGCACCGGTGGCGTTATTCGTCGCCGGCGATCCGAGTTCGCTGTGGGCGGCGCAGATCGCGATCGTCGGCTCGCGCGGCGCCACGAGCGGCGGGCTCGCCAATGCGCGCACCTTCGCGCAGGCATTCGCGCAGGCCGGCAACATCGTGACCAGCGGCTTGGCCGAGGGTGTCGACGCCGCGGCGCACGAAGGCGCGCTCGACGCCGGCGGCAAGACGATTGCCGTGCTCGGCACCGGCGTCGACATCGTCTATCCACGGCGGCACGAGAAGCTGGCGCAGCGCATCCTCGAACACGGCGCACTGGTCTCGGAATTTTCGCCCGGCACTCCGGCTAAGCCGGAATTTTTCCCGCGTCGCAATCGCATTATCGCGGGCTTGAGTCTCGGCACCCTCGTCGTCGAGGCGAGCCTGAAGTCAGGCTCGTTGATCACGGCACGCCTCGCCGCCGAACAGGGCCGCGAAGTATTCGCCCTGCCCGGCTCGATCCACAGCGCTCTCGCACGCGGCTGCCATCGCCTGATCCGCGATGGTGCGAAGCTCGTCGAGACGGCCGAGGAAGTGCTCGAAGAACTGCATGGCGTCGGCGGCATGCTCGCCGAGAGCCTGCGCCGGCGTCTCGACGTCGTCATGCATGCGGCCGCGGCGCCGGATCCGCGCGCGGGCGATCCCGATTATGTGCGCTTGCTGGCCGCGCTCGACACCGAACCGGTGGCGCTGGACGAACTCGTTGCGCACACCCAACTGCCCGCCGCGACGCTGTCCTCGATGCTGCTGGTGCTGGAGCTGGATGGCGCTGTCGTTGCCGAAAACGGTCGCTATTCGCGGCGCTGAACATGACATGCTTTGCGGTTCGGCTTGACACGATGGCTGAATCTGTGAGCACACTGAAAAAAGAAAGCTCGCCCGCAGCCGAGCACATACCCCCGATTTTTCATGGCCAAGAATCTGCTTATCGTCGAGTCGCCGGCCAAGGCGAAGACGATCAACAAGTACCTCGGCAAGGACTTCACCGTCCTCGCCTCCTACGGTCACGTCCGCGATCTGCGGCCCAAGGAAGGCGCGGTCGATCCCGACGACGACTTCCGCATGCAGTACGAGCTGATCGAGAAGAACGAAAAACACGTCGACGCGATCGCTAAGGCGGCGGCGAAAGCCGACGCCCTGTATCTGGCGACCGACTTGGACCGCGAAGGCGAAGCGATTTCCTGGCACATCGCCGAGATTCTCAAGCAGCGCAACCTGCTCGATGGCAAGACCGTGCACCGCGTGGTGTTCTCCGAAATCACGCCGCATGCGATCCTGGAAGCCGTAGCCAATCCACGCCAGTTGTCTTACGACCTCGTCAATGCGCAGCAGGCGCGCCGCGCGCTCGATTACCTGGTCGGCTTCAACCTGTCGCCGGTGTTGTGGCGCAAGGTGCAGCGCGGCCTGTCGGCTGGCCGCGTGCAGTCGCCGGCGCTGCGCATGATCGTGGAGCGCGAAGAAGAAATCGAGGCATTCAAAGCGCGCGAATACTGGAGCATCGAAGCCGATTGCGCGCATCCGGAGCAGCGCTTCAGTGCACGCCTGTTGCGCCTACGCGGCAAAAAATTCGAACAATTCGACCTGGTCAACGAGCACGATGCCCAGGCCGCGCGCACGGCATTGCTGAAATCCGCGCAGGGCCGCCTCGTCGTCAGCGAAGTGCAATCGAAGGAACGCAAGCGCCGCCCGGCGCCACCGTTCACCACCTCGACGTTGCAACAAGAGGCCGCGCGCAAGCTTGGCTTCTCGACCAGCCGCACGATGCGCATCGCGCAGGGTTTGTACGAAGGCGTGACCATCGGCGACGAGGGCACCGTCGGCCTGATCACCTACATGCGTACCGATTCGGTCAGTCTGGGCAACGATGCGATCGCCGAAATCCGCAAAGTCATCGCGCGCGACTACGGTGCGAAAGCGCTGCCGGAAAGTCCGAACTTGTATCGGGCCAAGTCGAAGAACGCGCAGGAAGCGCACGAAGCGATCCGGCCGACCACGGCGCTGCACACACCCGCGAGCATGGCGGCGTATCTCAATGACGATCAGCGCAAGCTCTACGAGCTGATCTGGAAACGCGCGGTCGCGAGCCAGATGCAGCACGCCACGTTGAACACGGTTTCGGTCGATTTCGACGCCGGCGGCGATTCGGCATTCCGCGCCAGCGGCACGACCGTGGTGGATCCGGGCTTTCTCGCGGTCTACGAAGAAGGTCGCGATCAGAAGACCGCCGAGGATGACGAGCAGAACCGCAAATTGCCGGCGATGCGCATCGGCGAAGCGGTGCCGCTCGCGGACATCCTCGCCGATCAGCACTTCACCGAGCCGCCGCCGCGCTATTCCGAAGCGAGCCTGGTCAAGACGCTCGAGGAATATGGCATCGGCCGGCCGTCGACTTACGCGAGCATCATCCAGACCCTGCTCAACCGCGAATACGTGCTGCTCGACGCGCGCCGCTTCCGGCCCACCGATGTCGGCCGCGCCGTGGCGAAATTCCTGTCCGGGCATTTCACCCAATACGTCGACTACGATTTCACTGCCAAGCTCGAAGACGAACTCGATGCGGTCAGCCGCGGCGAAGAAGAATGGGTGCCGCTGATGCGCCGCTTCTGGACACCGTTCAAGGCGCTCGTAGCGGAGAAAACCGAAAGCGTCGATCGCGCCGAGGCGAGCGGTTCGCGCGAGCTCGGCCCGGATCCCAAGTCCGGCAAACCCGTGACTGTGCGCCTGGGCCGCTACGGCCCGATGGCGCAGATCGGCACCAAGGACGATGAAGACAAACCGCGCTTCGCCTCGTTGCGGCCGGGCCAGAGCATCCACACGATCACGCTTGAAGATGCGTTGCATCTGTTCAAGCTGCCGCGCGCGCTCGGCGTCGGTGCAGATGGCGAAGAAATCTCCGTTGGCGTCGGCCGCTTCGGTCCGTTCGTCAAGCACGGCAAGGTCTACGCCTCGATCAAGCCGCCGGATGATCCGTACACGCTCGATCTGACGCGTGCGCAGGAAGTGCTGCGCGAAAAAGAAGAGGCGATCCGCAACCGCGTGATCGCGAGTTTCCAGGACGGCGCGATCCAGATCCTGCGTGGCCAATACGGCCCGTACATTACGGACGGCAAGAAGAATGCGCGCATTCCGAAGGATCGCGAGCCGGCCACGCTGACGGAAAGCGAATGTGCCGAACTGCTCGCCGCGGCGCCGGAGAAGCGCCCCGGTGGGCGTTTCGGCCGCGGCGCGAAAAACGCGCCGGCTAAAGCCGCGGCGGCGAAGACTGCAGAAAGCGCACCGCCGAAAAAAATGGCGGCAAAGAAAACCGCCGCCAAGAAGGCACCGGCAAAGAAAACAGCAACGAAGAAAGCCGCAGCAAAGAAAGCCACAGCAAAGAAAACTGCCGCGAAGAAAGTCGCGTCGGCAAGCTAATGGACACCGCACTCGCCGCCGCAGTCTCCGCGCTGCGAAGCGGCGGCGTCGTCGCCTATCCAACCGAAGCGGTATACGGGCTGGGTTGCGACCCATTGGACGCAACCGCAGTCGCGCGCCTGTTTGCGCTGAAACAGCGCCCAGCCACGCAGGGTGTGCTGCTGATCGCCGCCGATTTTTCACAAGTGGAAAAGTATATCGACCGTACGCGCGTGCCGGCGGCCGCGCTCGGGCGCGCCCGCGCGACCTGGCCGGGACCGCACACCTGGGTGTTTCCGCGTTCGCCATCGACGCCGGCCTGGCTGGCGGGAGCACATCAGGGCATCGCCCTGCGCGTCACCGCGCACGCGCCGGCAGCACAGCTGTGCAAGGCATTCGGCGGCGCCCTCGTCTCGACCAGCGCGAATCGCCACGCGGCAGCGCCCGCGCGCAGCGCTGCCGAGGTGCGCTCAGCATTCGGCGACGAACTCGCGTATATTTTGGACGGGGCGGTCGGGGAGTTGGCGCGACCTACGCCGATCCGCGATGCGGTCAGCGGTGAATTGCTGAGGGGGTAGGGATGTCTGCGCTGGTCCAAAGCAAACTCGTGACGGCGCTGCCGTTGCTCGCTGATGCCGATCTTGCGCGCTGCTTCGCCTGGCGTAACGGCGCCCCGGTCAGCGCTGGCGAGTTCATCGGCGATGTGGAAACCCTCGCCAAACTGCTGCCAGCGGCGCATTACGCGATGAATCTGTGCGCGGACCGCTACCGTTTCCTAGTCGCGTTCTGCGCCGCGGCACTGGCCGGACAAACGAGCCTGCTGCCGTCCTCGCGCACGCCGCAAACCGTGGCGGAAACGCTGCATGCGTATTCCGGCAGTTACGCGCTGAGCGAGCAGGCGCTCGAACCGGCACCCTCGCGACAGTTCGTGCTGCCGCAGGACCTCGCGTCACACGCAAGCACGAACGTGCCGGAAATTCCGGCACAACACGTCATCGCGATTGCGTTCACCTCCGGCAGCACCGGCCAGCCGAAAGCCAACATCAAGACCTGGAGCAGCTTTTGCGCGAGCAGCGCATTGAACGCGCAACTGCTGTGCGACCAACACGCGCCACATATCGTTGCAACCGTGCCGCCGCAACATATGTACGGACTGGAACTATCCGTATTGCTACCACTGCGCAGCCGCGCCGCGGTGCATGTCGGACAGCCTTTTTTTCCAGCCGATATCGCGCGTGCTTTGCAATCGGTACCAGGGCCGCGCCTGCTCGTGACCACACCGGTGCACTTGCGCGCGCTGCTGCGCGCAGCGCCCGCGCTGCCGGAACTCGCCGCGATCGTCAGTGCCACCGCGCCGCTCGACCGGGAGCTGGCCGCGGAAATCGAACGCCGCTACGGCACGCGCGTGATAGAGCTGTTCGGTTCCACCGAGACTTGCGTGATCGCGCATCGGCGTGCGGCCCACGACGAGCCGTGGCGACTCTACGCGGATATCAGCCTGCATCCGCAACCGGACGGCACGTTGGTCGACGCGCCATATTTTGCTGGCCCGGCTGCGCTGCAGGACATCGTCGAACTGCTGCCGGAGCGGCGCTTCACGCTGTGCGGACGCAATAGCGATCTGCTCGAAATCGCCGGCAAGCGCGCTTCGCTCGGCGATCTGACGCGCCGTCTGCTGGCAATTCCCGGAGTCGAAGACGCCGTGGTGTTCGTACTCGATCCCGACCCAACCGGCATCAGCCGGCTCGCTGCTCTCGTCGTCGCGCCGGATCTGCGCGAAAACGATGTGCTTTGCATGCTGCGGCAGTCAATCGACCCGGTATTCCTGCCGCGGCCGCTGCGCTGTGTAGCGGCACTGCCGCGCAACGCGACCGGCAAGCTGCCGCGCGATGCCTTGCTGGCGGCTTTGCAGTGCTAGAGCTACTTCCACTCGCCGAGTTTGAAGTACACCGGCTGCACCACCCCGGACGGTCCGGAAAGTTGCTGCATGATATTGGCCGGAATCGCCGAGCGGTCATCGACATAGAGCCGCGTCGGTCCTTCGCTCGTCAGCACGCGCACGAAGTAGAGCTTGCCGCGCTTGCGGTATTCCTCGACCGTTTCGCTGCCCTGCTGGCGCACGGTCACCACCGGCAGTTCGGATGCCTCGGCGGCGGCCTGTACATCGGCAGGCAAACCTGGGCTCTCCGCAGATTTTGATACCGGCGCACCCGGATCGGCAGCAGTCGGTGCGTTGCTCGGCGCGGAACTGGGTACCGCGGCAGTGCCCGGTTCATTGAGCGTCGGCGGCGCCTGCACCGGCGGCAACGTGTCGTTCGCGCGATCCTGCGCCACGACGCCGGCACAACATCCGCACAGGGCCAGCGTTAACAGAACGGTTTTCATCGCACTCCTCCTTTTGCGACCGAGCATAACATGGCTCGTTCTCCACGGATTTAGACTTCGGCGACGGCAGCGTCGTTGCAAAAATCCGCCCGCTGGCCCAAGCTCGCCAGCCTCTTGTTCCGCTCGTGTTTATGTCGCGCCCTAGTCTCGTTCTGATCGACGGTTCCGGTTATTTGTACCGTGCATTTCACGCCCTGCCACCGCTGACCAATCGCAGCGGCGAGCCGACCGGCGCGCTGTTCGGCGTGTTCAACATGGTGCGCCTGGCACTGAAGGGCAATCCCGATTACATCGCGTTCGTCGTCGACGCACCGGGCAAGACCTTTCGCGACGACATGTACGCGCAGTACAAGGCGCATCGTCCGCCGATGCCCGATGACCTGGCCGCGCAAAGCGGGCCGATGCTCGAACTGATCGAGGCGCTCGGTCTGCCGATCCTGCGCATCGAGGGCGTCGAAGCCGATGATGTCATCGGCACGCTGGCGCTGCAGGCGCAGGCGCAGGGCATGGATGTGACCGTATCCACCGGCGACAAGGATCTGGCACAGCTTGTAACGCCGCATATCCGCCTCATCAACACGATGACGAACACGACGCTCGATGAAGCCGGCGTGGCCGCGAAATTCGGTGTGCGCCCCGACCAGATCGTGGATTACCTCGCCTTGATGGGCGACAGCGTCGACAACGTTCCGGGCGTGGACAAGTGCGGACCGAAAACGGCGGCGAAGTGGCTCGCCGAATACGGATCGCTCGATGGCGTGATCGCGAACGCAAACCATGTCGGCGGCAAGATCGGCGAAAATCTGCGCGCCGCGCTGCAACAGCTGCCACTATCGCGCGAGCTGACGCGGGTGAAGGTCGACGTGCCGCTGGACGTTACTCCCGGCGATTTGAAATTACGCAGCGCGGATGACGCAAAACTCCGCGCATTCTATCAGCGCTACGAGTTCAAGGCGGCGCTGCGTGAACTGGAACAGGCAGCAGAACCGGCTGTCGTCACGGTTGCCGCGCCCGTTCTCCCGGCTGGCGATGTGCCGCCGCAGGTTGTCGAAAAACATTACGACCTCGTGCTCACCCAGGCGCAGTTCGACATCTGGCTGCAGCAGCTTGCAGCGGCCGACCTCATCGCGGTCGATCTGGAAACCACGAGTCTGGATCCGATGCGCGCCGAAATCGTCGGCATTTCATTCGCCATGGAGCCGGGCCGCGCCGCGTATGTGCCCGTCGCGCACGAATACGCTGGCGCGCCCGCGCAACTGGCGCGCGCCGGCGTGCTCGCGGCGCTGCAACCCATGCTCGAAGACGCGCGCAAGGACAAAGTCGGCCAACATCTGAAGTACGACATGAACGTGCTGTCGAGCTATGGCATCACAGTGCGCGGCGTGCGCTACGACACCATGCTCGAATCCTACGTGGTCAACTCCAGCGGCAACCGCCACGACATGGACACGTTGGCGAAGAAGTATCTCGGTCACGACACGCTCGCCTACGAGCAAGTCACCGGCAAAGGTGCGAAGCAGATTCCGTTCGCACAGGTGGATGTGCAGCGCGCCTGCGACTACGCCGCCGAAGATGCCGACATCACGTTGCGCCTGCATCGGACGCTATGGCCGAAACTGGAAGCCGAACCGAAACTGAAGTCCGTATTCGAGCAGATTGAAATGCCGCTCGTGCCGGTGCTCGCGCGCATGGAGCAGACCGGCGTGCTCGTCGATACGGCCAAGCTCAAGACGCAAAGCGGCGAGCTGGCGAGCCGCATGCTCGAGCTGCAGCAGCGCGCATTCGGCATGGCCGGGCGACATTTCAGCCTCGACTCGCCGAAGCAGTTGCAGCAACTGCTTTACGATGAACTGAAATTGCCGGCGACGTTCAAGACGCCGAGCGGCCAGCCCTCAACCAACGAGGAAGCGCTCGAAGCGCTCGCCGACCAGCATGAACTGCCGCGCCTGATTCTCGATTACCGCTCGCTGGCCAAGTTGCGCTCCACGTACACCGACAAACTGGCCGAGCACGTCAATCCGCGCAGCGGGCGCGTGCACACGAGCTATCACCAGGCCGTCGCCGCGACCGGGCGTCTATCGTCGAACGAGCCGAATCTGCAGAACATTCCGATCCGCACCGAAGAAGGCCGACGTATTCGTCAGGCCTTCATCGCGCCGCCCGGTTACCGGATTCTCGCCGCCGACTACTCGCAGATCGAACTGCGCATCATGGCGCACCTGTCCGGGGACGCCGGTCTGCTCGCCGCTTTCCACGGCAATCAAGACGTGCACCGCGCCACCGCTGCCGAAGTGTTCGGCGTGCCGCCGGAGCAAATCGACGCGAACCAGCGCCGCGCCGCGAAAGCAATCAATTTCGGCCTGATGTACGGCATGAGCGCATTCGGCCTCGCGCGCCAGCTCGGCATCGACCGCAGCGAAGCGGGCGGCTACATGAAACGCTACTTCGACCGCTATCCCGGCGTGCAGGCGTTCATGAATACGACGCGCGAACAGGCACATCGCGACGGCTACGTCGAAACGCTGTTCGGCCGGCGTCTGTATCTGTATGAAATCAATTCGCGCAATCAGGGCTTGCGCGCCGGCGCGGAGCGCGCTGCGATCAACGCACCGATGCAGGGCACCGCCGCGGACATCATTAAGCGCGCGATGATTGTCGTCGACGCATGGCTGCAGTCACTGCGTGACGAGGCGCGCATGATCATGCAGGTGCACGACGAACTCGTGTTCGAAGTGCGTGAAGACCGGGTTGTGCAGATCGAAAGCGGCGTGCGCGAGCGCATGGCCGCGGCGGCCGAACTCGCAGTGCCACTGGTGGTCGATGTTGGGGCGGGCGATAACTGGGACGAAGCGCATTGACGTTTCGACGGCGAAGACAGGGCAAGCACCCTGTCAAAAGTAATGCTGCCACCGCCGGCTCACCGACAAGCTCTTGAAAAACCAGCCGATGAATCAAAACTGAATTCGTATGCAGCGCAAAAATCGCGCTCTTGAACTTTTCCTGCATCGCCACATCTAAGTTCTCAGGCGCGCGCAACGGCGCCTGGTTTGCTCACCTCCCTGAGTAGACCCGCGAAGACCGATCCCTCCCCAGGTTGGTCTTCGACCCCCGCCCCGAAGGCCCCCCTAACCTTCGGGGCATTTTTTTGCCTGCTGTGTACACATTTATACTTTGCGTCCTTGCACAAAACGGCAGCTCAAGCCAGATAGCCGCCATCCACCGCAAAGCTCGCCCCCGTGATGTAGCTCGCCGCGGGCGAGCACAGGAACGCGATCATCGGCGCGATTTCGTTTGGGTCGGCGACGCGACCGAGCGGAATCAGGCGCAGCATGGTTTTCAGGATATCCGGATTCTGCGTCAACGCGCTCGCGAACTTCGTATCGGTAAGGCCTGGCAGCACGGCGTTGACGCGGATCTGCAAGGCGGCGAGTTCTTTTGCGAAGCCCTCGGTCAGCGAAATGATCGCGGCTTTCGTCATCGAGTACACGCCTTGCCCCGGCGCCGCGCGGCGGCCGTTCACGGAAGCCACGTTGACGATCGCGCCGCCGCGCTCGCGCATCATCTGCGCGGCTCTGCGCGTCGTCTGGAAATAGCCGCGGATGTTGACCTCGACCGTCTTGTCGAACGCAGCCAGGTCCATGTCCAGCATCGGCCCGAAATACGGATTCGTGGCGGCGTTGTTGACGAGAATGTCGAGCGCAAGTTGCTGCTCGGCGAGTTTCGCGAACAAGGCATCGATTGCTTGCGCTTCGCCGATATGCGCGGCGATCGCGATGGCTTTGCCGCCAACGGCGCGGATCTGCTCCGCGGCGGCATCGCAGGCATCCTGGCGCCGGCTCGACACGACCACCTGCGCGCCATGATGCGCGAGCAATTGCGCGGTGGCCAGGCCAATGCCGCGCGTGGCACCGGTGACGAGCGCGGTCTTGCCGCGCAGATCGAACAGCTGCTTCGCATCCATCGCACGCAACCTTGGCTCAGGCTAAGATGCGCCATCATAAACAAGGGGCCGTCACGTGGATCAACGACGCGTGCTCATTACCGGCGCCGGCAGCGGGCTCGGCCGCGCCCTCGCGTTCTGTTTCGCTGAAAACGGCTGGCGCGTGGCCTGCGCGGACATCCGCCGCGAGCGCGCGGAAGACACCGCGCGCCTGATCACGGAATTCGGCGTCGGCGCGATGGCGTTGCAGGTCGACGTCGGCGACGACGCTTCGATGGAGGCGCTGCGCGACGAAGTGCTCGCCGCTTGGGACGGCGTCGATGTTGTGGTCAACAATGCCGGTGTCGCTGCGGCGGGCAGTGTCGCGGAAACCACACTCGATGACTGGCGTTGGACGCTGAACATCAATTTGATGGGCGTCGTGCGCGGTTGCAAGGCGTTCCTGCCCGTGCTGCTCGAACAGGGCGGCGGCCACCTCGTCAACATTGCCTCGTTCGCCGGCATTGCGCACGCGCCGCGCATGGGTGCGTACTCGGCAAGCAAGGCCGCCGTGATCTCATTGTCGGAAACGTTGCGCGGCGAACTCGCCGTCGCCCGCAGTGCGGTAAAAGTGTCGGTCGTGTGCCCGGCATTTTTTCCGACAAACCTGATGGACAGTTCGCGCGCACCTCAGCGCGATAAGGCGCTGGCGCAGAAGCTGATGAATACTTCCGGCGACAACGCCGATGCCGTCGCCGCGAAAATCTACCGCAGCATGCAGCGCGGCGAGTTCCTGATCCTGCCGACGAAACACGAACCACTGCGTTGGCGGCTCAAGCGCTTTTTCCCGGAGATGTTCTTCCGCAAACTCGTAGACACCGTGCGCGGTGGAGGACCTGCATGAGCCAGCTGCTTATCTATGGTGCGAATGGCTACACCGGAAAATTGATCGCGCACGAAGCGGCCAAACGCGGGCTGAAAGCCTTGCTGGGCGGACGCCAGCGTGATGCGATCAGCGCACTGGCCGATGAACTCTCGTTGCCGTGTCGCGTGTTCGAACTCGACAATGCGGACGAAGTTGCGCGCAATCTCGACGGAGTCGCAGTCGTGCTGCATTGCGCGGGTCCGTTTTCGCGCACCAGCGCACCGATGCTCAAAGCCTGCCTCGATCGTAATGTGCATTACCTGGACATCACCGGCGAAGTCGACGTGTTCGAGGCCTGCCATCGCGCCGATGCGCGCGCGAAAACCCAGGGCACGGTCGTGATGCCGGGTTCCGGTTTCGACGTGGTGCCGACGGATTGTCTGGCTGCACTATTGAAACGGCGACTGCCCGACGCGACCCACCTGACGCTCGCTTTCGAAGCCGGTGGCGGCCCAAGTCCGGGCACGGCCAAGACCAGCGTGGAAGGCATGGGCCGCGGCGG